>Ga0307928_10000356_pt1 | contig 34854 bp, 81 predicted proteins | sample AceLakmetagen232_FD_201815 | JGI IMG/M metagenome (GOLD analysis project Ga0307928, IMG submission 201815) | Saline water microbial communities from Ace Lake, Antarctica - #232 | ecosystem: Environmental > Aquatic > Non-marine Saline and Alkaline > Saline | place: Antarctica: Ace Lake... | reverse complement strand
CCCCAATCATTTTCTTTATTCTCAGCGTGAACTAACCAGTTTGTTTTTTTCCCAACATCACGAATTATTGTTTTTTGAGAAGTTAATTCAAAATTCTCACTAACACAAACTACTTCATCAGCTTCTTCAATTGGAACATATCCTTTTGGTGTTAAAACTAATGTTCCTTTAGGAAAACATGATGGGCACTCAAATTTTGAAGCTGTTATGCTACCTTTAACATCAGACATCCTTTTTACCATACCTTCAACATTAACTAAACTACCAATATAACTAGCCCTTATTTGATTAATAGGCACCTTCTGACTTTCAGGTAATCCTTTTATTCTCACAGTAAAGTTCAAATATAAATTAGCATTTAAATTTCTGCAAGCCATTACAAAACATTTTAGTGTTTCTTCTGGGTCTCTAGAAAGGACTTCTGTCAAATCATAATCAAAAGCAAGTAATTCTTTAAAATCAACAATCAGATAATTTCTTTCTTTGGTTTTTAGATGGTGTAGTTTGTTTAAAATCTTTTTATCAAATTCCAGATAATCACGAAATTTTTCTATTATTTCATCTACTTCCATTTATGTTGCCTCTTCATTATTTATTAGAACTCCCCTCTGTTCCAATAAATCTTTGATCAAAGTGATATTTTGTTCGCCAATGTTTTCAGAATATTCATAAACACTAAACCTATTTATTCGAATTTTCTTTCTTTCAAGAAGGTCCATATAAGCTAATTCATCAACCATCTTAAAAAAATAAGGTTTGGTTATAGCTCCCCTTGTATTTTCTTTATACTGCCTGAAGGCCTCATTACTTAATTTGTTATGGATTGCAAAATTTAATATTGCTAATTTCACATCATTCAAATTGTTAATTATTCTGGTTTTAATTTTTTGGTATTCTTCCTCAATAGTAGACCTAATTTGTATTTTGATTTCTTCAGGTATCTTTTTTTTGCCACTTATTCCATTTGGAACAGCTTTTGGATAATCTTTATATCTAAAAATAGAATCTAATACTTTAATCCCCACTCTAATATCTCCATTTGCAAAATTAAAATTTTCTACAGCAATTTGAAATAGAATGTCTGGGTCATAACTATAAAATCCCCTCTCTGCTCTTTTTGTTAGAATCTCTCTTATTTTACCATAATCATATGAATCAAAAGCAAAATCTTCTTTCTTCATTGATGATCTAACATCTTCAGTTAAATTCTTATAAAATTTTGGTGTTTTAGTAATTAGAATCATTAATAAATTGTTAAGTTTATTATCTCTAGTTACATGGTAAAGTAAGCTATCTTCTTTAAGTAAATCAACTTCATCCAGGATAATAATCTTTTTTATTCCATCTTTAGTAACAAAATCATAAAATGAGTTTAATAAATCATCCTTAGCCACTTTTTTTCTTTCTTTAATAATCTCTTTGATAATTTTATAAGAATTATCAAACCCACGACAATTAACATAAATAGGTTCAAATTCGGGGAATTTTGGGAATTCAACTAATTCTTTAACTAAATATTTAACTAACGCAGTTTTGCCAGAACCTCTTGGTCCTATTACTAAAGAATGATTTCTAACATCTCTTAATAAAAATAAACCCAAATTTTCTGCTAATTTTTTAAATTGTGCCCTTTCCACAAAAAGACTATCATCAATTTCAGCATCAACATCAAAAACCTTTGGGTCTTTGTAGTTGTAATCTTCTGTTATCTTTTTTTCAATATCCAATAATGTTGAATTTATTTTTCCCATAATCTATCCCTCTTTGTTTAGATTCTTATCTAAGTTTATATATTTTTCTATTTATGAAAATTAAGTTAATGTGAAAATATAGTTAACGTGATTCGTAGGAAAACGGTTAAATTGCTTAAAAGTTTTAAGCACCTTTTTTGACAGTTTTTGTTAAAAAAAAATTACGAATTTAACGTGAACGATATGGTTAACGTGATTTTAGCAAACCCCAGGAAAACGGTGAAAAAAATAAAGACTATGTTGCACGCGCAAAAATGGGGTTTTAATCAATGCTTAAAGGTTTTAAGCTCTATTATTATATTATTTATAAGCGTTACTATTATATAATAATAAATAACACCTTTTTTCCACTTTACTATTTTATAATGGTTACAAAAACAAAAATGCCCGGTACTTAGTCCTTTTTTGAGTTCGCGTTTTCCTATGGTTTGCCTAGGAATTTATGAATTTTTGAGTTTAAGGATGTGATACTTAAAAATTTTAAGGTTTCAGGTCAAAAATCAAGAAATCACGTTAACTATATTTTCATGTTAACTGTATCTTTTTGTAGACTAAACAAAAAAGAATTAAAAAATAAAAATATTAAGAATTGATTAAAGGTTTTATTCTTTGTCTTCATCCCACCAATGGACAAACCCATTATACATTTGGTGAATCATTTTTCCAACATCTTCATCTTTAGCTATTTCTTGGCCTTTTAATATAATAGATCCATTACAATTTATCTCCAAGATTATTTCACTTTCATTATTTGAAAATTCTATAGATGGTCCATTATGTACTTGGACATTCAACACAGGATCTGAGGCAAAATCAAAACCATCATTTAGCCTTAAGTAACTGTTATTAAAAGATAAAGAACCATCAATTAAGTGTATAACACTAGTATCATTGATACTTCCAGCTATAAAGAACTCACAAGCTTCCAATTCTTCAGGTGTTGCATTCATTGATATTGAAGTACAATTAATCTCTTCAATTGAAGTTCCATTAACTAAAGGTTCATTTATTTCTTCTTTATTCATAAACACTATAAGAAAAACTAAAATAATTAATACTAAACCAGCAATCATTATTGTGGTTAAGCTTAATCCTTGTCCTTTTCTATTCATTTTTTATTCTCCAGAATAACCATCTTACCGCGAAGATATAATTTACCTTCATCAATCTTTTTGTTGATGATTTTTCTAACATGTTGTTTACTCCATCCACTTTCTTCAGATACTCTTTTAACCAGTTCAGGTTTTTCTAATGGCCCGTTGCCAAGTATATTTTCAATCAAACCAGGTGTTTGAGCATTAATGATGTATGCTTCTGCAAAAGGTTTAATATATTCAAATATTTCTTCGTCAAGCTTACCAAACAATTTTTTTGCATGCTTAAAGTAAGATAATTCTCTAATAATTATCCTACGACTAAATCCACTATCACGTTCTAATGACTTAATATGTTCTTGGACAAATGAAAAAATGATCCTAATTTCCTCTTCAGTCAGTTCAGGTTCTGAAGGATCATTGAGAATTTTTTTCAAATAATCAACAATCTTACTGAAATCTGTTGTGTTTAAGAATTCATTAATAAACAATTCATTAAAGTTTAAACTCATTTCTTTGTTCATTAGAACTTTATTCATCAAACAACGGTCAATAACAGCTTCATGGATTTTAACATTTGTATTAATAATCAAATTGCCTTTATAAGGGTCAGTAGTTTCTGTTTTGTTGTTTTTAGTCCAAGTAATTGGTTTCCCTTCCATACACAATTTAATCATATCTTGGGTGATTTTATTGTTCAACAATGTTGAACATTCATCAATGATTATATCTTGTTTTGGATACTCTTGGAAAACCTCAAACAAACCCCTATCGGTAGTGGTGTTGTCAACGATAATATCATTACCCATGTCTAATTTTTTAATTAATTCTAAAGTAGATCTGCTTTTTCCAGTACCAGGAGTACCAAAATTTATAACATTATTCCTACCTTTGTTAAATCTCATCTTAGCAAATATAGTTGATAATGTTACAAATTCGCAGTAAGGGTTCCACTTACTAATCCATTCTATAATCTCTTTTGATTTCATCATCCACCTCTCCTTTATTTAAAAGAACGGTTTATTACTCTTTTTTATTTTTAATTTGGTAAATTAATGTTCCCATTATTAAAACTAAAACTAACGCGGACAAAACAATTCCACCGGTATTTTTAGCTACTATTTCAGATATTAACAATGCCCCAATGATTATTGTTGCTAGGATTAATACCCAATTATTTTTCAACCAACTCATTTTTCTTTCCCCCAAACATAACCACATATTGCTCCATCATGTTTGAATTTATGTACTTTCCAAGTCTTGATTACGTCTTCACCGCATGCAGGACAACGTTTCATACCTTTACCTGCTTTTTTCTTGACTGGCTTGTTTTCTTTTTTAGATTCTTTTTTAACATCTTCTTCATCAATAAGACTATGCCACTGATGCATTTTGTATGTTTGAGCTAGGATAAACAAATCTTTTGCTCTTTTGAACAACATTTTGGAATCTATTTTAGTTTCAACTTCAATTAATTCCAAGGCTGCAATGTTTAAACATTGTAATCTCAATCCTTCTTCAAAATTCATTTTAGTTATCCTCAATTTTTTCTGGTGGGACGAGACTTATTCGACCAAATTTACCTGGGCTTAATTGTAAATCTCCTTCGTATTCTTTACACCACCCATCAATTAACTTAATTTTATCGCCTTCTTGGAATTTTCCTGCATGTTCATCCCAGAAACTCATTTTAACTTGACCGGTTAGATCAGAAACAATTCCATTTTGAACCTTTTTAATTTGTTCATCTCTACCAACAATCTCATTAACTTCCTCTAATTTATCAATGTTTAAAATAATTAAAGTTACTTTACCTGTATTTAATTGTTCAACTTTTTTATATTCAATCTTTTCCATCTTAATTTACCTCATACTTAGTTAGTTAGTTCTTAACTTAATAAAACTTTCTATACAATTTTGCAATAATTAAAAAATTTAGAATTCTCCTAAAGTCCATGCTTCAGGGATAAGTGTTCCATCTTTGCTTTTACCTTTTCTTCTTGTCATACTTTCTTGTATTGCAGTTTCTAAAAACTCTTCTTCTTGAGTTAATGCTGCTACTTCAATGTCTCCTTTAAATTTCTTCGCTTGAGCTAAAAATTCTATTTCTTGGTATCTATTTGTCTCAGTGAATAAACTATCTCTCAATTCTTTAAAAACGCTCCTTGGGATACTAACTTTTACTTCCTTCTGTGTTATAGGATCAATGTTTACTCTGGTTCTAATGTTTGATTCAAAATCTTTATATTTAACATTAGCCATATTAATTAAATCTTCTTTTGCTGGTCTTCTATCAGTATCTCCATATTTCCAATCCATAAACCTCTTTTCGTATTCAACTTTTGGAACCATAATATTAGGATCTTCAACTAAATTTGCAGCTAATCTTCTGTTTACTTCTTTAGTAACTTCTGGCCTAGAAAAGAAAGGGTATGTTTTTGAGATATATTTCCGTAACATTGATTTTTCATCTACATTTATTTTTTTACCTGCAGTTTTGTATAACTTCTTTAATTTTTTAGTATCTTCTTCAAGAGAAACATAAGGGAAAATGAATTTTTTCTTAGGTAATGTTGATTTTTTATATTCACCTAAAATTGAATTAATTTGATTATAATTTTTATAAGCGGTTTTTGCATCTAAAGGACTTTTAATTTTTCTTTCTACTCCTGTTTCTTTGTTTATTACATAAGTGTCTCCAGTATAATCAGCGGCTGTTTTAGACATAGCATTTCTAAATGCTATTAATTCATTTGCGTATTTTTGCATTAATCTACTATTTCCACCCTGACGAGCAGCAGAAAGTCTTGAACCTAAAATTTCAATCCTATTTGATAATTTTTGAGGAAGTTGTTTTACATCATAAATTTCTTCCTGTTCTTTAGGTGTTTTAATCCAAAGTGGTTGGGCTTTTTCAATTATGTCATCAGCCTTTCTTAAATTTTCCCAACTTTCTTTACCATACTTTTGAGAAAAAGTTCTATCATCAAAAGCATCTCTAATCTTTAATAATACATCTTTTTCTTTATTTATGGCTGTATCATTATTATTTTTAACTGCCGTATTTAATCTTTTCTCTGTTTGTTGGAATTCTCTTTTCAAATCATCAAATTTATATTTTATGTAAGGATTAACTTCCTGATTTTTAAACAATTCAGTCATTAATTTCCTACTTTTTGAACTTACTACTTCTTTCCCAGCAATTTTTCCTGTAACTTCATTGTACCTAGCAAACAAAGGATCAAAATCAACAAAGCCATCTTCTGTTTTTAGTGGTCTCCTAGAATCAAATTCTCTTCCAGGGGAGGCAAAAGGATCTTCATATTTAACCTTTTTCTTGGTAAGAATACTTGCTCGAACAAATTTTTGGAAATTTTCTTTTTGTGTCCGAGCATTTCCTCTTGAAGGTGATGCATCAGCTCTTTTCTTCCATCTTTTTTCAAAGAACTCATCCATTTTGTTAATTATTTTTTCTGGACTATCATCATACTTATCTTTACTAAATTCTTGAGAAAGCCTAATCAAATCACCAGAATTAATATGGTCAGAAATAAATTCAGCAAAATGATTATATTTGTCTGTTGTATCAGTCATTTATTTTCTCCTTATTTGCCCGGATAAATTCAACTTGGTCCCAACCAACAAAGTATTTTTTATTGGTTAGCCAGTTTGGTCTTACATAATGGTGATGACCACAGCTTAAATTTCCAGTAAACTTTCCTTCAATGACTCCAAAACCACCCACGCTGAAAGGCATAAAAATTCTTTTATGCTTTTTAAAATCATATTTTGTCCGGCTAGTACTTTCATTCAATAATTTTTGTAGTTGTCTATTTTGCATAACTTTTAAAGATACTGCAACAATTCCATCTTCGGAATAATTAATGAAAAAGTTACCTAATTTATATTTCTTTTGAAGTTTTATTAATTCTTGTTTGAAATTTGTTTTTGTCCTTTGGTAAATCAAAACAGGGATAAATCCTTTTTTTATTCCAAGCACCTTATTTGTAATAAAATATTTGTGATTGGAAAGAGGCAGAGATGCGAGACCAGATACATCATCTGCCAATGTTAATAGCCGAGACCGCGGTGACTGTTTAGCACCGTCTCGTGTCATTTCCCGTTTAGGGATCACTGGTCTCCTCTTTCCTACAAAAGGAACTTGATTGAGGATTTCTTCCACAGGCGTTCTTAATAACGCTAATGGTAATTTTGTTGAAATGAAATTTGTTGATGAATGGATAGTTCCTAACACCCGGACAACACCCATGGTATTAATTGTTACTTTCTCATCAAACTTTGTGTCTACTTTGTAATATCTCTTGTCTTTACTATTCTTTATTATAGAAAGGAGCCGATCTATAAATAACTTTCTGTCATTTTCAACATATTCAATTCTTTGCCTAGGGTCTTTTGGCAATTCTAAACTTTTATTTTTGTAAGATAAACGAAAACCCTTGTGGCCTGTATTATGTAGTAAAATAGGTATGTTGCCAGTAAAAAACCTTTGTGTTTTTTCTACAGAAATGTCATAAACCATCTCTTTTTTATTTGTATTCTTTAATGATTTAACTTTTAAAAATCCTGTTTTGGATTTTATCCATTTTGAGTAGTTATTTATTATTTTCCAATCATCATCATCAAAACAAGATTTGTAATTTAACATAAATCCAATAATCTCAATAATATTATTTCTATTGCTTCTCTGTTTACAATTTATTATTTGTCTTAATGGATTATTATAATATTTTGTGATGTTATGTTTTTTACAAATATATTTAAAACCATCCAAAGGGATTAACTTATCACAAGGACTAGGGGCAAATCTCTTTAATTTGTTGCCATAAATTTCACTCTTGTTTAAATTAACACAATATCCTTGACTTGCTTTAATAATGCCCTTCCCATTCGGTTGGGGTCTGTCTTTTGATTTGTCTTCAGAATATGTTGCCGATAAACCAATGCTTTTAGCTAACCAACATATGTCTATTACTAAATATTTGTTTGCTAGTTTTATTTTAGTGGAATATTCATTGGTTTTGCTACCATCTCCATCAATTATACCTTTTAGTAGTTCTAATTTGTATTCTTTAGGTAATGAGAAAACCCAAACAGGGAATCTTTTTTTATCAAATCCAAATTTAAAATTATCTTTCAAAAAGTGATATAATACTGGATTAGAAACACTTATTTGAACACCAGAAGGAGGTGAATAACATTTTATAACATTAATTTGTTTTGTTCTTTTTTCGTTTATGATACGGTAAATAGTATTTTTTTTAATATTTTGAGTTGTAGAAATTTCCTTGATACTATATCCTTCTTCTTTTAATTTTTTAATAAATTTATAATTTTCATAAAGTACATCAATAGATGTTTTTTTAATTAATTCCTTACAAAGATCAACATATGGTTCTTTTGAGTTGAAGCTAAATGTTATTTTTTTATCATTTTTCCAATCATCTTTTGCAAGATGCCCTTCTGCTAAATATAACCCAACTAAACGCATAAGTTTATTAGTTATTGGTACTTCAATTTCTCTTTCAATTTGTTTATATTTAAATTTTGTACTTATCTTTGGTACTTTCTCTTCAATATCAAACCCATTATATGTAAGAACATAATCTCCTTCTTTAATATCTTTAGCATCGACACATTTCAATTCAGTGTTGTTCCAGATATAAATGGCATGCGATCCTGTCAGTTTCATAGGAAGAGTATTATTTTCATATGTTAGTTCCCATATTTTTTCTTCATGTTTTACAGTATCATATATCTTGGAATACTCAATCTTATCACTAAATGTCAAAACTTCCTGACCAATTCTTGCATCTTTGATATTAATAATCCCTTCGTTAGTTAGAATTGGTGAGTCTCCAGTTAAACTAAATGCCACATAATCAAATTCATATTGGTCAGAGAATTTTTTCATTGCATAATGAATGTTGTGGGTACATTTTCTTGTTCCTTCTAATCCTTTCATATCAATTGGTGCTTCTGCATCAATATCAAAAACTAAATCGTGATTTAATAATAAATTATCAGCAATATGGTAAGTACCAGAACCGCCTTTAGAAGAAATCTTGTGTGGATTTAACCATTGGCTGGTAGAATAATAAACATCAACCCCACCAAATTTGATAATCCATTTAACTAAATCATCTCTTGAGTTTATTTTCTCTGGAATTTTTCTCCATGTACCATTAAATGTTTTTACTTTAAAATGTCTGAAGTTACATTTGTCTGGTATTATTGGTTTAAAATCTTCCGATAAGTAATATTCAACTACTTCTTTATTCAATTTAACACCCTCTTTTTAATTAAATTTCCAGGAAACTTCACCAAAATCAATTATTTCCTGTGCTAAAGCAAAACTAATTTGCGCATCTATTCTTACAACAGTATTCCCAACTATATAAATTTTCTTATTTATCTTCTCGTCGGTTGTTTTTAAAACTAAACCTTCAATTGAATCACAAGATGCGGGACCAGGAGTGTAAACATCTAATCCTTCAAAGTCAACATCTAGTAAATGAAATTTAATTTTTCTTTGTGGTTTTTGGGACATCTGAGTAAACAATTCTCCCCAATCAGTTCCAAACCAAACAAGTTCTTTGAGACTATCTTTACTACCAATCATGAGTTCTTTTGTAATTTTTGAATGTTCCATGAAAGATTGCATCACATCTCCTTTAATTGAATCAATAATAAATTGTTGATAATCTAATTCTAATTCTGCAATTTTTTCGTTATGTATTTTGATCTTCATTTTAATTTCCAAACCACTGATAATATTCATGCTGCTCTTTGCCTTCATGGATAATCAATAGAGGCAAAACTGCACGTAAACGTTGATGATTCATAATTATTCTTCCAGTACGCCCATTTCCATCTTCAAAAGGATGAATTTTTTCAAATTTGATGTGCCATTGTTTAATTTCTTCTTCTGTTTTGGGATCAGTTTTACACAATTCCTCTAACTTGCCCCTAATTAATGCCCAATTCACAGCTTCTTTAAAACCTTCTTTAGTTTGAACTCCTACCTGAACTTGTCTTAATTTACCTGCAATTTTAATGTTTAGTCTTGACATTAATCTTTTGTGTATTTTCTTAATCAATTCTAAACTCATTTGAGTTGTCACTGGTTTAATAAATCCCCAGGCCATAATTGCATCGTCAAAGGCTTCTTTAGATCGTTCTCCTTCAATAAAATTTGATTGTTCAATAAATTTAGATTCTTTTTCAGTTGTTATTATTATTTTCCATTACCTCTTTAGCCTTGTCTATTTTTTGATGTTAGTGTACAATTACTTTCTTGTAAATTCTCCCACATTATTACAAAATCTCTCACAATAAATTTTCCAGCACTATCATTTTGACAAGAGTAAAATATTTCAATAAAACTTTCTTCAGTAACTGGTTCTGTAGTGTCAAAGCTTTCTATAACATACATTCCATTCAGACCTAAACTGAATACCAAACAAAGTCCTAAAATCCAAATTAACTTGTTATCTTCCATTTACTCTTCCTCATCAAGATTTTCATCACATTCTAATAATGTCCAAAGATGTTCTAAATGATCTTCAGAACATTTGTCCATTTCTTTTTCAACCGCTTCTCCTGGACTATTGAAGAAGCTTTCCATCAATTCAGGGATGGTTTCATCTCCCCAATCCAGCTCATCTAATTTAGTGTTAATCATTTCAAGTTTTGAATCTTCCATTTTAATCTTCTTTTAGTTTACTAAACATATTTTTTTGTAGATCTAGCATTCCCATTAATCCTTTATGCTCAATTTCTCGCATTTTATGTTGTTTTTCAATAATATCTTCTACTTTTTGTTTAAATTCTTTACCTTCTTTTTCATAATCATTTATCCAATCAATAATTTCATGTACTTTTTCTACAACACTGTTTGTATCAAAGCTATCCTTTAATTTTAGTTGTTCCATTTTCAATTGTTCAGAACGTACCCGCAAGCCATTCCTGTAGCAAATCCAGTCATTTTTTTGTTCCTCATACATTTCACACTTCTTATGTAAATCCCTTAGTTCTCCTTTACAGTAAGAACATTTATTCCACTTCCCAATTAAAAGTGCTTTTATTTTTTTCAAAGCTAAAAAATAACCTTTACTAAATTCTCCTTCTTGTTCTTGGCAGCGGTCGATAATAATGCCTTCAATTATTTCTTTCTTCATTTCATTACTACAGATTGGGCAAGTTTTTTTCTGTTCTGTATTCATCTCTTGTATTACTTCACAATCATTACAAATATATTTGCCCTCTGCATTTGTTTCTTTTGTTCTTGTTTCATTACAAAATTCACATTTATGTCCAAATAGTTTATCCATTAATCCCATTTTTTTTACCATATTTAATATTCAATGTCATCCTCATCGTAATCTTCATCTTCATCATCTTCATCATCTTCATCATCTTCAATAGTATAGGCACTGTTGACTAAATCTGGTCTTTTAGGTACTGTTTTTTCTAAACCTGATTTACCAATTTTCTTAGCTAAAATAGTCTCTTCAAGAACTCTAACTATTTCAATGAATGCACTTTCATCATTAGTGGCGCAATTTTCTACAACCACAACCCTACCATCATCTAAAAATCCCACTCCTCTGCCATCTTCTGTAACTCTAAGAAGTTCAACTTCAATTTGTTTTCCAACATTATACATTTTTCACTACCTCCAAGGTTTCTTTAAATTTCTCATTCTTAATAACTTTATCAACATTTTCTAAAACCTTTTCTTTGGTAAAGTATTCCATGATATATAAAGTAGCTTCACTAATATCTGTTAAAGTTTTATGGCCATAAACTGCACCTTTTTCCATAGCTTTGAACATTGAAGGGCAAAGGTGTTTTGTTAAAGTAGTTTTTAGTTGAGCACAAGTTCCTTCATAAAAAGGCTTCATTTCAATTGCTTTCTTCCAAAGTTCAATGGTTTTAATTGGTTTTGTTTGTAACAGTGCCCCAATAGATTTAAGATAAGTCACTGTTTGAGTTAAACAACAATTAAACATCTTTCTATCTCTTGCGATTAATTTGTCTTGCCATTTAAATGGCATCCAATCTTTCTTTGTTTCTTTTAACTTTAATGAGTATTCATGACAATATTTAACCATCAAAGCTTCTTCAAATACTTTAACAATAGTTTCATATCCTTGAATGTCAATCTTTTCATTAAATTTAATTGGTGGCACATATGCACAACCAATCTCAGCCTGTCTGGAACTAACTATCATTTTTTAACCTCTTTTTAATAGAACTAATCAATTGTTCAACATTTGTCTCATTTAATTCTATCAAATACCTTTTACATAAACCATCTTCAGTAAATTTACTTAAATGAAATTTTTCTAATTTGTTTATATTGATGTCAATAAATTGGTATGATTCTGCCATTTTAATATTTAAGGAAAGTAAGAGGGAGAGAAAACACGCATTGCTGATGGACGTTTAGATTCCCCCTTACTCCTCAGTTTATAAGCTGAGCGTGAAACTATATTCAAATATCGCGTTGCTTAACCTCTCTAATTGTTTTTCTCTTGCCATATCATTCTTATACTTCTTCTCTGACAATTCTTCTATTGCAAAGATAAACATTTCCCACAAAGTAAATCTTTTACTATTGGCATCGTAACTTTCAATAGATTTCTTGATTCTTTTCTTCATCCGTTCACCAAGTTTCAAATTCTTAGCAGCATCTCCAAACGAGAGAACAGGATCAGTTTCATAACCTGTAACTTTACTTACAATCCTGTATTTTGGGAACTCTATCATGATTGTTTTCCATGCTCTTTTAACTAAGGAAACCATTGAAACATAATCTTTGACAATGTTTACAACATCTCCAACATGTGATTTTTGTATTCCTGCAATTTTTGCTGGCACTGTTATTTGGTACTGCTGATGTTTGATTACAAATTTAACAATAACAGATGTACTCAAATCAACAGAATTTACTGCCATTAAACCCAAGCAATAATTCTCTTCTTCTAATTCAGGAATGTTTGGAAATATTTTAAGAATTGCCATCCCTCTATGATCAATCAGGTAGCCTTTAAAATCTTCAAAACAATTCACTAATGGGGTAAACACATCTTTAAATTGAACCAGATTATAATTTTTGGTTACATAAGAATATGCTTCCGAATATCCTACTTCACAGATAGCAAATTTTCTATCTTGTTTTGTCCATTCAGTTTCTTCAGGTTCAGTGCTGTCACTAACCTTTATTGTTCGTTTTTCAAAAATTGGTAATTTGTCTATTCTGTTTTTAATTTCTTCTTTTGTATGTGCCATTTTCTTTTTTATTGATATGAAACCCTGGTATCCTCTGCTTTAACCAAACGGCGAACAGAACAAAGGTGGCCAAAGTGTCATTGGTGAAGGAATCTCACCTTCTCAGGGATAAAGAGGTGATAGTTGTTAGACTTACTTGTTCACCTAATCCTTGTTATATACATCTATATATTTAAAACTTTGCAATTTTTTTGTTTTTTCTCTCTTTAAAAAAATCTACAATTTTAATAATGATTCCAAAAACAATTAAAAAAACAATGAAAAATACAGTTAGCCAATACATCTTAGTCGTTGTCAACTCTTGGGGCTAGAATGTACCAGTTACCTTTTTCATCACTGACCTTTAAAGGGTAATCAGAACTAAACGCAATAGTTAATGTTCCTCTAAGATCGATTAGACTAAGATACTCATAAGAATATTTAACTCTAGAATCTTTGATGTCAAATGTCCCAAAATCCACTTGCACTTTGTGTAAAGCCTCCGTATCATCTTCAGATAAAATCCTAAAATTAAGGTCTTTAATTTCAAAGGCGACACTCGTGTTTAAAATACCGCAGAGTTTTAAACTTCTTTTGAACAATTTACTATCCATTTTAACACAAGCATCAAATTCTAACTCTGGAACTTTTTGTTCTCGCACAATATCATTATATTCAGTTTTCACTTCAAAGTTACCTTCAGAGGTACTAACCTTAAGGACAAATTTGTTCTCTGATTCTCCTGGAGTTAAACTAAGTTGTATTTCTTGATTTTTCTTTTCTGTTACAAATCTCCTCAAACCTGCCATTATCGCTTTAGGATGCATTTGAAGTTCAATACATATTGGATTTTTAACTTCTTTGTAATTTAATCTTCTTCTTTGCATAGCAACATTTGAAGGATCCATAAATATTGTCTGCATACCAAGTTCATCAAAAACCATTGGGACATCTTCATTCATATTACTAATATTTTTAATGAAATTTTTAAATTCTAAAGCATCTACTGTTATCAAACATTTTTTAATATTCTTATAAAATGTTGCTAACTTTTTAACTTCCCCTTGTTTTTTCTTTTCTTCAACTTTTTTCTCTTTTAACTTTTTTAATTCTTCATCTTTATTGTTCCGATAATTATCAATCCAACAAACACATTCATTTTCACTGCTAAACTTATTTAATCTCTTTTTACCTTTATAAATCCCAAAAAGGTTTAAGGTATTATATTTAATTTCAAATTGCTTATATTTTTTAATCAGTATTAATTTCATCTTCTAAACATACCTAATGCTTTTTTACTCCAATTTTTATTACATTCATAGCAGTAGTAATAGCCTCCAAATTTGCCATTACGCCCTTCCATTGGAGTCTTATGGAGTGGGCAAAGAATTTCTTTCTTTTCTTTACAAACTCTACAAACTCCTACTCCTTCTTCATTAACACAAGTAGAAGGGTTGTCACAAAAAAAACAAGTAGGGGTTGTGTCCCCATATATTTTACGCTTTTTCATTTAGTACTCCTCTCCATAAATGATTTTTAATAAGGTATTTTTCTCATTTTTTAGATCAGAAAGTCTTTTGCAACAAAACTCTGCTTGAGTATCACTTTTACACCCTTGATTTTGTTCTGATATTTTTTTAATTTCAGATTCAATTTTTTCAATAACCAAAACAATTCTTTTTAGATAAATATTAGTATCTACATCTTTGATTAACCTTTTTAAAATCAAAATCTTTTTATTAATATTTTTATTTTGTTGAGAACTTCTTTCACAATTCTCTTTCAATTCATTAGTCTTTTCTTTCAAAAATTCTCCAAGGACACTCATCTTTTACTTGCCTCCATTTTAACAATGGTTTTCTCCACATCCTTAAGATAATTAGCGAATTGCTTAACTTGTTTCTTCCCTCTCCTTACCCTATCTCCAATTTCTAGAGATAATTCTCCCATAAATTCTTGGTCTTGCATTAGCAAACCTTCTTTTACAGGGACTAACTTTCCTTTTACCATTGTATTATCATCAACCAATGAATAATGAATGGCTTCTTTCCTCAACATAATTTCAATTAATCTAATTTTTTTACACCTTTTAAGAAACTTCAAAGGCAAAATTGGCATTCGTCGGTAAAACTTATTATTCAGTTTTGAATATGCTTCTTGACATACTTCATCACAAAATGGTTGTTCACCAATCTCAACCCCACATCCTTTACACTCCATCTAAAACCACCTTTATTTTTTTTAATTTAATTCTTATGTAGAACATCTGAATATATTAACTTTTCTATTTTTCAAAATTTTGTTTCTTCACCATCAATCTCATATCTGGTAAAATCCCAGAACACATCAATCCTCTTTTTGAATAGTTTACACTTTTTGTTTGTGCATGAAAATTCTCTTCCTATAAAGGAATCATCCATTTGATTGTCAGCTGCACATAAATGTAGACTTTCAAAGCCAGGATTTACTTCAAGTAATTCTTCTTCACATACTGGACAACAAGGTTCACTCATCTTTCCACCTTTTCTTTAACATTGCTTTAAAATCTTTTATTTGACCACCACATATGGGAGTTATGTCTAATACATTATGTAAAACAATATCTTTAAACAAATGGTCGCCTTCCCAATTATTATCATCACTTACTAGTATCACTTTTTTACTATTTTTAAAATCTGATCTTAGATTATTAAATAATGAATTAATGTCATGGACTAAGTAATTTATTTCTTCTATTGTTAATTTTTTAAGTGATTTTCTTTTTACTAACATTTATTTAAGGAAATATCTTTGGATATTATCTTCAAACAAATAGTCATCTATTTTTTTAGTCATCTTATTCTTCCAAATTAATCTCTTTAGGAAAAGTTACAGTGATCTTTTCTTTTCTATCAACAAAATCTATGTTTTGTGTTTTTACAATTTTTTCAAACTCTTTCTTATCAAGTTGTAAACATAGTGAATGGTCTTTGGCCCAACCAAAAGCTAAAGATTCATCATAGACTAATACAGTTCCTAATCGAATACCAATACCACCAAGCCTTTTCTTTTCACCATCTTTTCCATATCCTGCAACAGAACTCACAGTTATATCTCTTTTATAATCTCTAATTTTTTCTCTGATCTCTGCTTGTTTTTCAAATAAAGGTTTGTGATGTTCCTCAAAGTGTTCTCTAATTAATTTTATATTTGCATTAATTTCTTGTTCTTCAGCCATTGCAGCTGCTAATTTTAATAATTCATCTTTCATTTTTAAATCTCCTTTATTGGTGCTTGTAGTTCTTTTATCAGATTATCTAACATTTCTTCATCAAGGTTGTTATCTGATAATAGTTCTCGCATTGTTTTAACATGGTTAATTATTGTAGTAGTTAATACATACCTTTTTTTTGCTTCTTGGTTATCTAACCACAATTCATTTTTAACTTTCTCTTTAGTATCTAAACATTTTTTAGTAATGTTTAATCCAGTGAACATTTCCATTTATTTTCCCTCATATATTTTTTATTACCACTAACTTTTCAAATTCTTTCTTACTAACTTTCAAGTATGATAATAATTCTTTCCAATAATTATGTATAACAAAACTCATCACTTGGTTCAAATCAAGATGGACATTTTTCCTTGATCCTTTTCGATCATCTAAGGAAATTAAAAAACATCCACTTTTTTTGTTCATTTTAGTCAAGTGAACATCAAATTCTTTGTTTGGATATAATTGGTCGATTTTCATTTTCAAATGTCTGCTAGCAATAAATATTTTGCTAAATCATACTCCTCTAAAGTGTGTAATATCTTCTGGTTAAGTTCTTCCTTCTCCCTTAGTTTTACACTAATGAATTCATCAATTTTTTTAATTAGTGTTTTAACAATAGAATAATTGCGATTGTTGTAAAGGAAAACATCCCCATTAATAGCATCATCAGAAATAAACTCAGAGCCAGTCTTATCTTTAGTGTGAACTCTTAATTTTATCTTTCTTTCACATTGGTATTCTCTAGTTTTACTAAAAATAGCTTCAATTTTAGTTAAAGTGCGTTGTTTAAAAGAATGATAATCTTGCTCATAATATTCAATTAATCCAGGTATTGAATCAATAACAATAACTTCTTTGTCATTCCATTTTAATTCATCAGTGAATTTAGTATTGAAACTTTTAATCATTTCAACAATCTTATTAACAGCAGTTGAAAATTTGTTTGGTAAGAATTCATTAATACTCCCACGTTTGTTAGTTTGAATATAAGGGTAGTCATAAATAAAATCTACTTTTTCAAATCTTCTTTGTCTGTAAAGGCGAATAAATACATTTTTATCTTTTATCTTAATAACATCACCTTCAGTTGTTCTTGTTTTTTCAGATTCAACATTACCTTTTTCAATCTCTTTTTGGAAAATAAAGAAGGCAATTTTTCTCAATTTTTCATTTATTTCATTTTTTTCAAACTTAAGCTCAATAATGTTGAGTGCGTTTATTGTCTCTGTAATATACTCTTTTCTTTGCTCAGAAATTTCAAATATATTATTCATGTCACTAAAAATGTTCGCATTATTCATTGTTGTTCTCCTTAAGTGGGCCAATAACATTAGTTTCAAACTCTTTCATTCTTTTATCGGCTCGCGCTTTTTGTTCTTCAAAATTTCTTTTCCATCTATAAAAATAATGTTTATTAGAACACATTGTACACGCAGGACAAGATTTGTTCAACTCGTATGGCATTGATCCACAATGTGCACATTTTTGACATCCTCCTTTTGTGAAGAAAAAACAATTGGTGCTTCTGCACCTAACAAAGTTTTCATTTTCAATTTGTCCTGGTTTTAATTTTTTGCACATTTTTTTTCCTTACAACATTAAGTTTGCGACAAACTTGACACACATACATTACTTCTTTGTAACAGTTAAGCAATTGCTTATACATAAACTCAATGTCTCCGCCTTCACGTTCCATTCTGTACATATCACTGTTAAGAAGTTCTGCATAGGGAAAACTGTTAAGATCATTTTCCGCTTTACATCCCCTACATCTTTGTACCTTCATTTTATTACAATCCTTCCAATAATTGGATAAATCTCCTTGAAACGACCACACTTACCAAGATCATCTGAGAAATGGTTTGGGTGCATGTTTTTCATCATCTTCAACAAGAAAACAATCCACTCTTTGTCTTCCATTTCTAAAACTACATTAAATATTTTGTTTAATGCTTTTTGCCTTTCTTCGTTTGCTCTCTTTTGTTTGTAAGTCTCTGCAAGACCACACATCAAGATATACCTATGTCCTTGGTCTCTGATTTCTTTAACCTTTTTTGGGTCTTCTAATATCCCTTTAAGGTCAATACTACTTCGCAACTCTAAAAAACCAACATAAGGCATTGCTACAGCTTCACCAATACAAGTGGCAACCAATAACCTATCGTCATCAATCAATGCTCTTAATTTTTCTTCATATTCCTTGTCTACTGGAATATCATATTTGATGTGGTTAGTTAAAACTGAAGATTTGGCCCAAGATCTGTGTGTTGGAAACGCATCTGTTTTTGTAGCTTTATCAAACTTGTACAAATATTCTCCACCACTGAATTGATGGAAAGCAATAATCTCAGTTCTAATGCCATTATCAAAAGCCCATTTTGTCCATTCATCAAGTGATGGAGGTAACAAAGTAACATGTGCAAACCTATTTTTTAATGGTGGTGGCATTTGGAAAACGTTAACTTGGTCTTCTTTTCTGTTCCCTGCAGCTAAAATCACATATCCTTCAGGTAAAACATAATCACCACACCTTCTATCTAAAATTAACTGGTATAAAGCATGCTGGACGGTTGGTATTGCTAAGTTCATCTCATCAAAGAAAATAATACCAAAACCCTCTGTTGGCAACCAATTTGGTGGTAAATACTTGGTTTTACCATTAACATTGAATGGGATTCCCCTAGCATCTGTTGGGTCAAGTTGTGAAGCTCTAGTGTCAATAAGATTAAATTTTCCTGGTTCTGCAATACCTTCACAATAGTAGTTTTCTAACTTACTCATGTCAACTCCAGGGTTAATTTGTTTTGCCATAGCTTTAGCAATTTCCTTACTGGCCTGTCTAACTGCGTCAGACTTACCTATCCCTGGGGCCCCATGTATAAAAAGCGGCAATTTCATTTTATAAAATCGGGGTATTAATTTTTTTAGTCTAGTTATAGATACATCCATTTTAATTTTTCTCCCTTATTTCATCAAGTAATTTTTGTCTTTCTTTTTCAGCTTTATTAAGATCAATTTTAAAGTAATCCGCTAATAATTGTTCAGTAGATTTATGCACTGGGACAAGTCTTTCTTCATCTCCATCTTCATCTCCATCTACCCATGTAGTTATTTCATATTTTATTTTTAACCATTCAATAAAATCCCCTATCTTCTGAGATTCTTTATGATGAAATTTAATTTTTTCCAATTCTGATTTTTCTTGTTCCATTTTATTTATATTTCAAACTGTTTAGTTTAATGTATCCCCAACCCAAACAAATTAATAATCCTATTGCTCCAACAATTATGCCAATGTAACCTACATTTTTAAGTATCATCTCTTGGTGGGTGAATATCCAAGGGATACCTTTTTTTATATTAAAGTATAACCCTGCGATTTGAGTGGTAACTAAAGTTGACCACATTAGAGCAAGACCTTTCCTTTTAGCAGTAAAACTAAATTTGTTATCTTTCTTCTTTGGTTTTTTCTTATCTAGGAAAAAGAAAATTTCTCCAACAACAATAATTAATCCAATAAATATACCTAATATGACTAAGGAAAATTCACTTCCCATTAAACTCACACAATTCATACCTATTATACCACCAACTAAACCAAATAATGCTCCTGCTACATATTTTTTTTCAAACAAAAAGGCATTCAAAATACATACAGAAAAAATTGATGCCCACCAACTGCTGCTAAGCATGTAAACTACAAGGCTCACAAACATACCTACTCCTGATCCATAAATCATATCACTTTGTTTAATTGTTTTTGAAGTTAAATTACTTAACCATTCTATTCTTTCATCTTTCATTTTTATTCATCTATTTTGATTATTTCTCCAAAATCTAAACACCTGTCAGAACCGCCCTTGGATATTACCCAAACTGTGTGGAAAGGGTAAATGTTGTTTTCTGGTATTGAGGTAAACCCGTCTGTGTAACAAATTAAAAGTTTTGCTTCAGGCATTTCTTCTTCTAAATATTTGAAAACATAGTTATGATCTGTCCCACCACCCCCAGTCATATTTTTGGCAACATCCATAATTTCTTCTGGGTTGTCTGAAGTTAATTCAAATCTTTCCTGTAATTTTGCATCACCTATTAAAACCGTGACTCTAACATTGGGAAATGATTCAATTATTCCTACTAATTCTCCTAATCCTTGAGACAATTCATCTTCACACCACATGCTCCCCGACGTATCAATATGAAACACAATATCAATATTTTCCTTCTTGGTGTCTGGTAAATAAATACCTAACGAGTGAGATCTCCTGCTTGGTCTTGACCAATCATAATCACTAATAATCTCAGCAGAAATGTAATGGTATAACCTTTCTTTCCAAGATATTTTACTGTCAAGGATTTTGTCTACCATATTTTTAATCCCTGCAGGGAGTAAACCTCTCTGCTTGGCCACTGTGGCTGCTTCTGATACCATACGCTTGATACCTGAATCTAATCCTTCACCATTAGACATAAACCTTCGTAACCTTTGCCTTGCTTCTTTGTCTCTTTTTTCACTATCTTTATGAATGTGGCTGTCAAAACTTTTAAGTTGTTCAGCAAGCTCGTCAAGTTCATTTTTATTTAATTTACCCATTCCAGGAATATCAACAGGAAATTTCATCTTTTCCTTGGTTTGATCTCCACTACCTTCTCCACTTTCACCTGGCTCGCATGAATCACCACTACCAGGACTTTTTTGGTTTCCAGACCCACTTTTTTGTTTAAGATATTTTGAAATTAATTTCATTGCCTCTTTGAATTTTTCGTTTTCTTTGTAAAGTTCCCAATAAATGTCTTCTGCACTTTTGGTATTAATATCTTCAATGTCCTTCCCTAATATGTTAAATTTATGATTTATGGGAATAAGCCCGTTTTTAGGTAAACTCATATCCATTTCTAAAATATTATCATTCACTACTAAGTCAGCTGCAATATTGAACAAGTCTTTATCATAATTCTTTGAACGAGACAAATGTAAGAACGCTAAATGGAAAACTTCGTGCATTAAACAACCCGTAAGCTGATTCTCTGTAAGATGATTAACAAAATCATCTACATAGTAAATGTTTCCATACTTGTCTATGGCCATAGTGTCATGACGTAAAGCTCCCTTTGGGACAGATTTAAAATTAAGAAAAAACATCATGTAAGCAAAGAAAGGTTGTTTGTCTTGTAATCTGGCTTTAACTCTAATTATTTTATCTGCAGTTGAAATGTCCCCTAAATTTAGTTGATTATTCATTTTATCTTCCCTCGTAAACTTTATTTATTTCAGCGTTTAATTTGTTCATTAAACCCAAATCCGTGCCAATGTGATATTTAGTTTTTAAGTTATTAACTTCGTTTCTGTTAATATCCATTATTTCTTCACCAGCCAATGTTGGGTGATGTTGTATAAAATCATTAAACTCATCCCTTAATTCTGGTGTTCTCATAGCATCTAAATACCAAACTAACATCTTATAAGGAACTCTTCCTTGGTCATAATTCCATTGTAATTGTTCCGACCTCATTTGACATCTTCTTTCTTCATCAGTCTTACTAAGAAAACGATCTTGAAATTCTTGATAAGTCATAAAAGTATCTTTAATAGGCACATGTGGGACTAAATCATTTTCAGGAACAAAAGAGTACCAATTATCAGAATGGAATTGAACAAGATCTAATTCTGGAAAATAAGTTCCTGAATGATAACCTCTTGGTATAACTGTTTTAACTTCTTCAACATCAAATCCAAGAACCTCACCAATCCTTTTCCAAATTTTTGTATTAACATGACAACCATTAATTGTTAGGTATTCTGAATCTAACCAATCATAAAGACTAAATTGTTTAGTTAAATCTAATCCTTCAACATGATGAAACAAAGAGAACCTCATTTCTTGAGCAATATTTATTATGGTAGATTCTAAATCATCAGTCACATAAGGTAATAATGCTTGATAATCTTTATCATCTCTTAAAACAGGTGAAAGATCTTCTAAAACAATTTCTCCAGTTTGTGTTTGTGGTTCTTCTATTTGTGCAAACTGTTCATCAAATCCTGGATCACAACCTAGTAATAAAGTTGCTAATGTTCCCGCAATAAATGTTCTTCTTTTCATTTTTTCATCCTTATTTTATATGTCACTCAAATATTTAAAACCTATGTCTTAGTATTTCTCAGCGTTTACAAAATTACATTTGTCATCAACTTCAACTTTTAAAGTCCACCAATCCTTTGATCCGCCATCTTCATCTTCTCTTGTAACAGTAACCTTGAAAGCTAATATTGTGTTACCTGCTTCATATTCATCAAGAAAATCTTGGGTTAAATCTTCATCCAATTCTACATCAATATTAACAGAACCACTATAATATTTATAACCACCACTACTCCATATTCTGTTTTCTAACTCTTTTTGTAATGATTTTATTTTAATTTTGTCCAATGAACTAATGCTTAATCTTTCTTCTTTCATTTTAATAACTTCTCTTTGTCTAGTATATTTATTGTTTCTGTCAATGTTAATCTTTTTATGAAGAATTTATAGTATTTGATTTTTTTATCACAATTGAATCTTCCTGCTTCAATGTCAGTTTTAACTAATTTAAATAGTTTCTTTTCCCCTTCAATTTTAATTGGAGTATCAAGTTTAATTTCGTGTATCATTCTTCAGACCTCTTAGTGCCAGAAGAAGATAATTCTAAAATTCCAGAATACCTATTTCCGCAAGTGTCTTTAATAACCATTTTAACTGTACTGTCATTAGGATTTATTGAATTACAACTGATTATTTCATATATCATTTTTCCTTCTCCTCCTTAGTGGCAGACAAATCTTCTCCAGTAAATTCTATACTTGCGGAGTCATAAGTTCCATCATCTTTTAATGGCACTAACTAATTCTTCTTCCAACATCCTGTCAATGCTTTTACTTATGTTTTTGTTACCTTTTTCAGTAAACTGGTCATTATCATCCACATGGCCCATCTTTTTTAGTTTACTTACTTTTTCTTCTTCTAAATCAACTTTGATCTCTTCAGTGTATTCCTTACCATGTTCTTTTTTGAGCTGATCCAAATAAGCATTTATTCTTTGTTTTGCTTTCCCATCAGTATCATTAATTCTATACTTGCCATCCTTTTCTTCAATTAGTTCAGTTTCAATTATTTTATGAATGTCTTTATCAAAGTCTTCTTCTCTAATATGAAGTTGCTTCATCATCCCCTTTTTAGTTGCCCATGTAGTCATTCTATCTTCCCTCTTCTTTAGTTTTTTCCATTCTAAAATCCTTAATAAAAGGATACTTAGTTTGTATCCCTTTCAAATCAGAATACAAATCTTCAAGATCCTTTATTGTGGGTTCTCCATCATTAGCAAAAATGATGTTAATTGATTCCAAGAATTTAGGTTTTTCCATCTTCAGTTTCTTCAAAGTTATTTTCATACTGTTCAGGATGGTTACATTTAACACAACTAAAATTACTTAAATCAGAGGTGTCAAATGTTTTGATTAAGTTCCCGTTTATGAATAACACTGTCTGGGTATCGTCCGCAAAGAAAACTGAGCAACCACACTTCTTACATTTGGTGGGGTTTCCTTCAGAATTGTATTCAATTGTGTCTCCTTCATTTTCTTCAGGTTCACCAGATATTGTTTCTTCTTCAAAGAAACTTTCCACAAAAGCACCATCTTGTAACAGCTGGTCTTCTTCATAACATTTTTCCAATGCTTCTTCTTTAGACTCTGCTTCAACATCAACTAAAAAAATGTCTTTCCTTAAAATTTTGTATTTTGTCATTTTATCATTTCATCTCCATCATTCCATAAATGTTTTTTCTTTAAGTTTAACCAAACGTAAAAAAATCTTCATTAAGTCCTTTCTAACACCTAAAGCAGTTCCTTCCACCTTCTCTATAACTCTAGGAATATCTTCTTTATTTTGTATTTCTGTTAATGCTTGTCCTATAATGAACTTTGCCCACTCTTCTTTAATTTCCATTATTCATCCTCTTCTTTTTCTAGGTCTTTGATAAAAGTTTTTTCATCAGGCAGTTCATTTAACTTATAGGTTTTAACTAACTTACAAGTAGTATAATCAGAAGTATATCTGTTTCTATGCTCGTTTTTGTTTTTTTGAAAACCTTCATACACTTCTAAAGTTCCTTCATCCAAGTTAATGATGTAAGCCCATTCACAGAACAAACTATCATGGATAAACTCAAAATTGTCTATCATATGAACTGTCTTCCCTTCAAAATATGGTTTTAGCGTTCCTTGTGATTTCCTAAGAAGACCATACCAATCTTCAATTTTTTGTGTCCCAACTCTTTCATCAAAATATTTTTTATATTCTTCAATATCTTTTTTTGTTGGTGGTGTGTCTTCATTAACAAGAATTATTTTATCAAATGCCTTCTTCATTTCGGCAACACTAAATTCCATACATTCAGACAGTATTTGAGTACCAATACCACTTGGATAACTGTCATAGTGGTTATAAGTGGCTTTTGTTTTATTATCTTTATATACTCCGATAAGTCCTCTAGTTCCCATTTTATTTCCCCCCTCCTTTAGATCCAATCAACACATTAAATCCATCTACTGCAAAAGTACCACACTTTTTACATTTAAATAAGTCTCCATTCCCAAAACCTATTTCTAATTTATCAATCACTGACTGGTGTAAAATTGAACAAGAATTTTGTGGAAGTAGCTCTCCTTTGAAGATTACTTCAATTCCGTTCTTTAAACAACTCATTTCTTCTTTACATATTTTACATTTTGGTATTGCCATTTTAATCACTGCACCTCTTTTCAGTTTTTTCTTCTTCAATTTCATCTTCATCTGTATCATAATAATATCCACCATCAGATTCTGTATATTCATTTGAACTGATACTGAACTTTGCTTTGTGCTTCTTTAGTAGTGTTTTAATTTTTTCTAGGACATCATTATCTACTCCTTTGTTTCCTTGTAATGTAAAGCTCCATCCATAATCATTACTATCATAATCAAACCCTTCAGCTTCTCTAACTAAAATTTTGATCTCATCTTCAACTTTAATTAACGCTTCTTTCTTAATATCTTTAAGTTCTATCTGAACTAATCCTAATACTACATATCCCATTTTTAATCTCCAGCTTTTCAGGTAGCTATCCTATATTTTTTTCAAATTAGCAAAGTGTTCTTTAACATCTTTTGCTTTAAACTGCCCTGTGGCAAATAACATCTTATTGTTATCGTTTTGTCCTACAATAGCAAACTCTTTATCTGTTGTCTTCATCATTTTCTAAATCCTCTTTTTTTATGTTGTTGTGTTAATGTTAGGGGAATTCATACAGATATTTATAACTTCTGCTTGAACATCCTCATCTTTTAATAGTTCCAGTAATTCTTCTTTGTTCATTTTTTCTTCATACCCCAAGTATTTTAAGCATTCTTTCCTAAACCTTTCTAAGTAAAACTCTTCTTCTTCTTCTGTGATTTTTCCTAACTTATCTTTCAGGAATTCAACCTCTCCAGATGTGTCGTGGTTAATCCAAAGGTCATCTTCTAGCTCTACCCTTGACTTCCCAAAATACCTGTCCTTATAAGCCTCACAATGAGATTCTGCTGAACCTTCTACCCATTCATCTACAAACTCTTTAAACTTCTCTGAAACATTTTCCATCTTAGTTTACCTCTCTGTTTATTAAGTCAAACATATTTAATTTCCAACTTAAACTATTTCTTAGGTGCTTTACTTCCACATTTCTATCTCCTCTTAATTCGTTCCACCCTACCTTGTCTTTTTCTACTCCTAAATCTCTAGTTACTTCTGTTAAAAGTTCTTGTTGCAACCTCTTAATATCTGCAACCAGTCTTTCCATTTTATTTTCATCATTCATTTTTACCCTCTTCTTGTATTGACTTTCTTAAATCGTCTGATAAACTTGAAACCTTTACTGAATGATACTTAGCCATTCGGATTGTTCTTTCAAGTTTCTTCTCAGTAATTCTTATCTCTGCTTTCCATTGAATCATTAGATTTCTATGCTTTTTAATTTCTGTTTTGATCTCTTCTGAATTCATTTTTCTACCTTCCATTCAAAACCACAACCACAACTATAAATTGTATAATTTTCCCATTCTTCAGAACAAAGGTTTTTACTATTTGTTGAATGGTCATATTTACATTTTTGGCATATCATTGTTCTACCTCTTCCCATTTCCAACAATTCAATTCTAAGTAATCTCTTAATTCTTGTTGCTCTGCTCTACTTACACAAGTTAAATCAACTTTTATTATAGTCATTCTTCAACCCCACAATCACACTTAACACATCTGTATTTCTTAAACCCATCAACTATGGCATATAAAAAAACTTCTTTTCCCTTACATTTTTGGCATATCATTTTTCTACCTCATATTCTCTTTGTTTACCATTACCTTTAATCAAACAAATAGTTTTCATATGTCTTTTAGGAATCCCTTTTTTAACTGCATAATTAATTGCTTCAAATCTATTATTACCTATGCCTATTTCATAAGGAGTGTTTCCTTTCATAAATATTCTGTATCTATTCATTTAGTCCACCTGTATCCTTAACAAAGGTTCATCTGTATTTGTCAAATAATCTCCTTCAACATCTGCTAAACTACACTTGTTTAAATTTTCAACAATATCTTCTTCTCTTGTTCCTTTAATCTTGAAGTGGCATAGTGTATTTCCGTTTGTGTCTTCAATTTCTATTATTGTCATTTTCTTCCTCCACCCACCTTTTGAACTCTCTTTCATCTAATGTTTTAAGATATTCTCCAGCTTCTTCTTTTGTATCAAAAACCATTCTTTCCTCTGTTGGTGTTCCGTCTTCATCTTCACACATAAAGGGATAGGTATTGTCTCCATCTTCAAATCTAATGATATACTTCATTGTTCTACCTCTGGTTCATAGCCTTGAAATTTACAAAACTTAACCCAATTATCCCAATATGTTTGTCTAAACTCAAGTAATAACATTGAATCCATTTTGTCTGAAAGTTGTTCTAATTTCATCCTTCCACCTCTGTTCCGTCTTCGTAATAAAGATATTCTTCTTCATCTTCCCAAGAAGTCCAATAGCTGTCTCCTTTTCCTTCGTCATAAAGTTCTGCCCACTCTTCTTTAGAAATGTGTTTGTGTAAACATTCTTCAGAACAATAGTATTCTTCTCCCTGTCCTACACAATAACCCTCATTGAAAACTTTACCACAATCATTACATTTCCTTGCAAACTTTGTTAAGGGTATCTTGTTTGAGTTGCTTTCAAGGTATTCTTTTCTACACTCTTCACTACAAAAAGTAACCTGTGTATTCTTTGGTTCTAATACTTCTTCTTCTTCAGGGAAGTCATCTGAACAATTACTACATTTGAATATCCCTGCTTGTTTGTTTTCAAGCTCAATTCTTTTTGTAGCTAAATCTGTCATTTCTAAATGGATTCTTTCAATTTCTTCTTCTTCATCTTTCATAATGTCTTCATCAATAATTTCATAAAGACAAGTTTGTGGCAAATTAATTACATCAACTACACAACCACCACTAACAATAATTTTAACTATCCTGTTTCCGTCTTCATCAAATCCTTCTTCCATTTTAGTTCACCTCTGAATGTCTTCCCAGACACCTTTAAGTTTTTCATCATAAATTTCTGGTTCTTTTTCGTGGCGAAATATACCTGTGATTTTTAAACCAGTGTTGTTCAAACTTTTAAGCACACTTTCGTTTGTCTTAATTGTTTTTAATAATTGTTTGTTTTCTCCCTCAATCTGTTTCTTATAGACATACAATGCTGTTTCTACATTCATTTTGTCATTTAAATTAATTTTGTAAGTTTCTCTTTCTTCAGTTTCAGTCATATTTAATACCCTACATACTCTCTATTCCAGAAATCAGGACAATCTTGGTAGCCAGTGATATGTTCTGCAATTTGTTTTTGTTGGTTTTCACTAAATGCATCAATGCAACTACTAACACTTTGTTTCGCTGCAAATTCATATCCCCAGAAGATCTTCAAGTAATTGAGTATGTGTTGTTTCCCAAATTCTTTAAAGGCTGTTTTCAAGTTCATCCTTGAACCTCTTCTTCAATGCTTTCAATGTTCTCTACAACATCTTCAATTTGAGCGTAAATATCGTACTCCCCTCTAACTTCTTTTTCTTCCAATTTTATCAAAGACATAAATTCATCCTTCATTTTTTCAAGTTCTACTTTTAATCTTTGTAATGTTCCTAAATCTGTTATTTTCATTCTTCCACCTTCTCTTCAATTAATTTTGCTTTTAATCTCTTAATAAGTTTCAATTTATAGCTATTATCATCTAATAGTCTCTTATTATCTTCCATTATCTGCTTTGTTTCTTCTGTATGAATAGTATAAACTTCTTTCATTATTGCATCTTTTAGATTATCACTTATAACATTTTTCCAAATTTCAGTCTTCATTCTTCATCCTCAAATTCACAAGGACAACAAGCTATATCTCCACCTGATTGAACACTATGTGTCCTTTTACATTTCTGACATTCAAACACTTCAACTTCAGTATAGTCTCCTTCTGAATATGTCTCAATTAATTTAAGACTCATTCTGACACTCCCCTTATTTTTATGTTATCAAATTGTTTTATGCATTCTTCTTTAGAAATTTCTGTTATTTGATTATTTTTACCAATGAAGAACTTCTTGTTGTAAGAACACAACCAAGTCTTACCAGATTCTATTTGTTCTTTAGTGTATGCTGGTTTATCAATCAAAAATATGTCTGTTCCTGTTTCTCTTAGTGCATACAAAAAAGTTCCATTGTATCTGTGTAAAGCTTTTTTATCATATACCTTGAAATCATCTAAATAATGAAAAACTGATTTCAATACAATTGGTTTAAGTTGTTGATAATATGTTTTTATCATTTTAAGTAACCTCTTTTGATTATCTTTCTTAAGTATCTTAATTCGCTAGGATAATCTTGACCACCAATATAACTAGCTCTTAGGTTATTGTTTATTATCAATCTATCAAACAAACCACAACTAAAGTACATCTCTAAGTCTATATCTCCAACAACTGATTTAAAACTATTTTCTATCTCTTGCTTTAGTTCAGGAGTTATCTTATACTTACACCAACCAAATTTATTATGACAAATTCTTTTACTTAAATAAGTGTTAAAAGAGTATTGTCTTGTTTTACTAATTAAACCTTTAAATGTTTTGTATCTTAGTGTTTTTTCCATTTTCTAAACCATACTTAATATTTGTCTGATATTGTTTTAAAAATATCACAATCAGATTTACTTACATTTTTAGGCATTCTACTTTTAATTGCCTTTAGTAATGTTTTATGATAGTCATTAACCATAAAAGAAGTTAAGAGAAAATCAAGTCGCTTCAATCCTAATTTTGTTATTCGTATATCATTTACTATTTTCATTGTTCCATCTCTTTAATGTCTTCGATTGATCGTTTATTCAGAACAATTACCTCGTTCGTGTCTATTCTGATTTTTATGCTTGTGTTATCTTCTTTCTCAACACTTCCTGTATATTCAAAACCATTCAATAATATAACTTTAACATTCCTCATTCTGCCACCATTGGTTCTGGCTCTTCTTCATCTTCACACATAAAAGGATAAGTATTGTCTCCGTCTTCAAATCTAATGATATACTTCATTGTTCCACCTTAGTATTATATACAGGACACTCATCTAACCAATCCATAAACTCATCACTAACATCTTTTAATTCCATTTTTAATCCTCCTCTCCTAACCATTGACCACAAGTTAAGCAATTTAATTTTTCATCAACATCACAAGTTCCACAAGTGTTACAATAATAATCTGATTTTTTAACCTCATCTTTTAATGATTCTTTTGCAAGTTTAAAAGCAAAGTCTGCTGTTTCTTTGCTTGATATTGTTCCGTAATTGTTTCCTTTATATTCAAAGAAGTATCTGAAAACAGGTTTTCCCTCTTTGTTATGTGTTAAAGGTTCTCCACAAAGAAAACCATTCTTACAAAATATCGGAGGAACTGCCCCTAAGAAATGGTTAGAAACCCATTCAGGAATTTTTACAAATCTTTTATCCATAGCCTTAAGCATTTCTACCCATTCTTCGTTAGTGTGGTCTTCTTCTTTAATGTCTGAAAAGTCTTTCTTTCTATCTTTTCCAATTAAGATTAATCTTGCCTTTTCTTTTTTAACATCTTTAAACATTTGTTCAATATGCCTGATTTTTTCTTTCACATAACTTTCAGAAACAGAATCACTTTTTAACTCTCTTACTATGCTTTCTGCTTCATCTACAAAATACTGATAATTCAACCCTGCACTTTTAATTAATTCTTTAGCTTTCATTTTCTTTTACCTCATCTTCAATACACTCAATACTATCAATAATCCCACCAATTTGGGAATAGATGTCATCTTCGCTGTTAATCTCTTGATTCTCTAAAACAATACAATCAACTACTCTGCTTTGTAAATCTTCTAGTTCTTTACTAATTTTTTTTAGTTCTTCCATATTTATAACTTTCATTCTATTATGCCTCCACAATTTCAATAACTACATCAAGATAACCTTTTGAAATATATTCTTCTTCTAGTGCTTTTACTTCTTCTAGTGTTAATAAGTGGTTGTTTACTTCTCCACCACCTACCCATAAAGTGTATTTTCTCATTTTTCCACCTCATTAATTAAACCAGTTACTCCAACGATCATTTCTCTGTAATAACATCTAAACTTTAATCCGTTGGAAATAAACCCTATAAGGTCAATATATCCTTTGGATAAGCTAAGACCTTTTTCTTTAACATATTGCTTAAATTCTTCTTTGGTCATCTCTTTAGAGTTGTTCTTTTTCTTTAGTGTTCCGTCTTTTTTAATATCGCTATTCGCAAATAAAACTACTTTCATTCTTCCACCTCTTTAATCAGAGAAATCGTTTTAAGTAAATGACCACTTGAAGTAAATAATCTTATTTCCCCCCCTTCTTGTTTCCATTTTCCTCTTGTGAAATTAAATCCTGCTTCTGACTTCATTGTTCCACCTCAAAATTTAACATTTCAAAATCTTCTTTTTCTAATTGTTCAATGGTTAAATCATTACAAAAGAGATATTTGCCCAATTCTACCAACTCTGTCTTTTTCATTTTTCCACCCCATATTTGAACTGACAAGGATAACAAATATCATCATAATCACCAACTAAACAATCATCTCCACAAACTCCTTTACTTGCATTGTCATAGTCTTTTTGAGTAAATTCTAACCCACAAATTTTGCATTTTCCTTTTGTCTCTGGAATAAGATATTCTTTTCCGTCTTGCCCCTTTTGTGTTTTTAAGTTGCCTTTTTTATCTCTCTTAACTAAGGTCATTTTCGCCCACCTTCTGCTGTTAAAAGTTCGGTTGCAATCTGATTAATGATATAAATAAACTGCTTCTTACTGTAAACTTCCACCCTTGTTTTAATATCGTATGGGTAAGATTCTATCTCCCTATAATAAACTAGGTGTTTTCCGTCTGGTCTTACTATCCTGTTTAAGATGTGTTCGTTCATTCTTCCAACCCCATTAAATCTTTAGCAACTGATAAATCAAACTCATCTTCAAACCAATGCCAGATTTCAAATTTATGTGTTCCTTTTTTAAAATGTAAAAAATCTTGGTCTATATTGTCATTCTCGTCAATAGCAATATCTGTTAATTTTTCCCAAAGAAGTTTAGCTTTTTTCATTCTTCCACCACTTTAGTAAAATCAATCCCTTCTTCTTCTATTACCATAAAATCATACCATAAATCTCCTAAGATTTCAATTTCTCCTTCTCCTGCATTTGCTCTTTTTATTGCATCATCTTTATCTTCTGCTTGAACAGTTATGATAAATTCTTCCCTATAAGTTATAACAAATTCTTTCATTTTTTAACCTCATTAATTAAAGAAGTAACCCCAACGATCATTCCTTTGTAATAACATCTAAATTTTAATCCGTTGGAAATAAATCCTATAAGGTCAATATATCCTTTGGATAAGCTAAGTTTGTTCTCTTTAAGATATTGCTTAAACTCTTCTTCGTTCATCTCTTTGGCATTGTTCTTTTGCTTTAGTTGTCCATTCTTTTTTGTGTCTTTATCTGTAAATAATACTATTTTCATTCTCCCACCTCTCTTTGGTAATTTCCAATGCTTTGTTTAGAACTTCTGGCAAGTTTATGATGGTATTGCGATTTCCTAAGTCTTTTACTGTGGTTCTCGCTTTATCATCTTTGAAGACACACACATCAAATCTTCCGTCCCTTGCGTGTAAGGTTACGCTAATGATAAACCCGTTACGAGTAAATGAAGAATTGGCATAACAATCATTTAAGATATAGCCTTCTGTTTTCCCAAATTCTTCAGAGAGTATTACAGAACCACCAAAAGGTGATTCTCTTTTCTCTCCACAAGCAACACACCGATAATGGCTTACTTTTCGGTGTGTTGAATCTGTGTAAATTGCTAGAACTATTTTGTGGTCACACATTTTTATCCCCTCTTCCTATGCTTAACAACAATGTCAGCAAGTGTAAGTTCTCCCTGAGGTGTCTTGTAAGGCATTTGAATCCACTTCTCGCCATCTTTTATGTGATAATGGTCACACTTAAAGCACTTGACTTCTTTGCTGTTATTGAACATTCTGATGATGTTACCACAATCACATTCGATAACTGCTAAGGGTTGCCTTTTCTGTTTCTGCCACTTACCCTCAATCCTCTTAAGCGTTGAGTTACAGCCAAAGCATTTGACTTCATTCTTCTGCCTAAACATTCTGATTGTGTTACCACAATCACACTTAAAGGTTTCAAGTGGTTTTTGTTGGTTTGCTCTTAAGTTCTTAAGAGACTTTTCTTTGCGTTGTGTCAAAGAGCTGTTCACTCTTTCTGTTGCCTGTTTAGGCATTTGGTTTTTTACAATTTGTTGCATTTTTGGGTTTACCTCTTATTTTTTAATTCGTTTTAATTGGGTGTATAGTTTATTGACTAACCTTTTATGCATTAGTGCTTCTTTGATGTGCATTGCTAATGCTTGTTTAACCAACAGCCTATACTTGTTCGCTTCAAATGGGACAATTTCTATTTTCCCACTTTTGTGCGTCACTTCAATACCTGATGGGGCAATATTTACTTCACTCACACCCATTAGTTCACCACCTCAAACTTTGTTCTATCACAATCTGTCCTGATCAAAATATAGTCTAACATTTCCCTTAAAGTTTTCCTTTGTTGCAATACAGCATTCTGTTTTTGCGTTCACTTTCAGCTTCAAATCTTTTAATTAAATGTTGCTGGTAGTCGTTAAGTTGGTTGTATCCTACACCTCTAGGGAGGGCTCGATGTTTTAAGATTGAGCCCGTTAGTGTTCCAACCTTGTTTTTAATTCTGCTTGAATCAATGTTTGGAACAGTTACCCCATAAAGACGATGTATTTTCTCTTGGTTTGCTTTAGCTTGACTTTTTCGTCCAACCATCTTAATAATCTCCTAAAACAGGGTTAAGTGGTTCGTATTTTTCTATCAGATATAGAACTCTATCATACATATCCATTTTCCTTTACCTCCAAAGAATTAAAAAAAAGCCTTACTTGGCTTTAGTGTACTTTGCTATGTTCTGACTTATCCAAATTGCGTGGCTAATATTCCCATCAGATTTTCTTTTGTGCTCAGTAACTTTGTACTCTTTCCCGTAAGCTAACTTTTCCATTCTCTTACTTTGAACGAATACGCTGTAATTGACTGTTTCGTTTCCGAATAGAGCCATTACTCCGTTACCTGCTTGTGTTGGTGTTGCTCTCTTCAACTGTACTGTTCGCACGATTTTCTCGTTACGATAGGTGTCTTTTTGAACAGCAGATGCTTTTGCTGACTTCACTTTTCTACCCTGTAGTTGCTTTAAGATTTCTACTTGAGTTGTTTGTAACCCTTGTAACACTTGCACTAATTCTGTTTCCATTTTTGAAAACCTCCTGCCATATAGGCATTCTGCGAGAAAGAGTAACCTCTATCCCTTGACAGACACTATATAGCCACGCAAAAAAATTAAAAAAAGGAGTAGGAATTATCCCACTCCCTAACAAACACTACGTCAATCTTTCCCAGACTAAACTGAAGTCTATTGACGTTACTTCTAAGTCGTAGTCCTGCTCAATGTATCCATAAGGGAAAGAATTATATCAACAAAGCTATCACTACGGCGTAGTGATAGATACCTGAATTTAGCCAGATATTACCAAACTGTCCACTACCCTAAAGTAGTAAGATAGAGGTGTCACTCTATGAAAGTAACATTCCCCGTCCATCAGCAAATAGTACAATACACGCACACAACGTGTTAATAGGTATAAATACAAATAGCTTTATAAATGTATCGTTTAATCTCTAAGTGACAAATTTCGCAGACTCAGAGCTTCACCGCGGTCTCGGCT
>Ga0307928_10000355_pt1 | contig 34863 bp, 73 predicted proteins | sample AceLakmetagen232_FD_201815 | JGI IMG/M metagenome (GOLD analysis project Ga0307928, IMG submission 201815) | Saline water microbial communities from Ace Lake, Antarctica - #232 | ecosystem: Environmental > Aquatic > Non-marine Saline and Alkaline > Saline | place: Antarctica: Ace Lake... | reverse complement strand
TGGTGAATATTTATTATATAAACCCGTGAGGCATATTTAAGATGGAAGAAGATAATTATCAGGAATGGAGATATAACTGGCTGACTGCTGGTTTAAGTGATTATTGCTAATCCTAAATAGGATGGAGAAATGCGAAAATGGTAGATGAAAACGCAACAGTTGAAATACAAGAAACAGACCTAGAAAATGTAGGAATAGGGGAAGATAAGCCACAGATAGAAGCAAAGCGAGTTCTAGTAGAAGACTATAAAATAGAACCTGTGAAGTTTGGTAATGAAGAAAGCAAGAAACTAATCTTGCAAGTAAGACACCCAGACATAGCTGATAGACAGATAGAGATAAGTGGAGCGAAGTATGAATTAGGCGACAAGATCAAAGTAAGTGGCCTGTGGTTTAAATTAGACAACGACGATAAACTACCTTATAACGGTGCAATAGCAAATCTGCTAAGATACCTTAATAAGAGTAAGGTTTCTGAACTGAAGGGAGAACAGTTAGATACAGTGACGGATGAAAAAGGATATTTAGTTGTGAAGGCCTATTAGGCCTTTTTTTCTTTTATTATTTTTAGTGGATAGTGAAAGCAAAACAAAACATTTATATATAATCTAATTATAATTATATAATAAGGTGATAATATGCAATATGAAAAAAAATTAATTGAGATTGGCGGAAGCCAGGGACTGATTCTACCATTGGACTTGTGCAAGTATCTTGGGTTGGAAGTAGGATCAGAGGTAGTTATACAAGACGACAAGGGGAAAAAGGGTAGATTTATTAGTCTGTGGAAGAGGGAGTAAGAAATGTTTTTTGCTTTTAATAGTAGAACAGTACAACTTATAAGCTCATTGGCAATAGAACTTGATACTTCTTATCTTTTATATAAAGAAGATATTTGGTATGCTAACCCAAACGATATTGAAAGTTATGATAAAGAAAAAGTAAAAGATGTTACAAAAATAGAAGTAAAATTTAGACATGGATGTAATAAAAAAAGTATTAATGGCAAAGAATTTGCAGTTGCACCTCATTTTTATATACCTAATAAGGAAAAATTAGGAATTAATTTAATACCAGAAAGCCCCGAACATTTATTGGCTAAAAATTTTATATATGGTAGGGCAAGAGACCATAATCTAAAATTTAAATATTCTACAATAAAAAAACCAACAGAATATGATAATATTATTGATTTAGAAGAGATAGGTATAGATTATAATCGTATTGGAACTGAAATTGTTGTTACAAATGGAAAAAGGAATAGGGCAGATATTATAATCCCATTTAAAAAATGGCATGATTTTTTTGGTATTGGTGTTGTAATTGAGATACAATTTAGCAATCAAATGAAATCCATAACATCAAAAAGAAATATTAATTGGGCTATAAAAGGATATAGTGTTTGTTGGTTATGGGATTATGATTTTATTATAATTGGAGATTATATTGAAGTCAAAGAATTTTCTCTTAAATTAGAAACTTCAACTAAAATAATATCTGAATGGAAAAAAGAAGTTGAGAGGGATATGATGTGGAGAGTTCAAGATTTAGGAACTAAGATTGATGAAAAATGTAGAGAATTAGATTTAAAAATTGAAGAAATAAAAGGAGTAAAACCATTTTCTCTTGGTAATTGTCAAAGATGTAATAATGGAACTTTAGTACTGAAAAAAGGAAAATTTGGAGATTTTTATGGTTGTTCTAATTATCCTATATGTAAAAATATTGTGAATATAAAATGAGATCAATAAAACTATTAAAAGATTGGCAAGGAAAAAAAATAGGAGATATTATTAATATGGGAGATAAAGGGGCAGATTTCTTTATATCTGAGGGTGTTGCAGAAGAAATGGGAGACTTGCCGATTGAAGAAGTTAAACCAGAAAATGATTCTAAACCATTAAAAGAACCTGTATTAGGTGCAAATAATAAATTTGTTGAAAAAGAAAAATTGTTAAAGAAAAATGAAAATGATAAAAAGATTAAAAAAATAAAAACAATGAATCTTCCAATAGACAACTATTATGAAAACTCAAAAAGGTTCTATTCAATACAACCTTTTTTCTATGATAAAACAGGAATGTTTTGGTTCTGGCAAGAAAACGATTCAAAATATGAACAAGTAGATGATATTGATGTTATGATTGGGTTTGATAATATATTAGGTTTTAATGGTCAAACAGTAAATAGTAAGGTAAAGGCAAATACACTTGAAGCTATGAAAAGAGTTGGAAGGTTAAATATACCTAAACCTGCCCCAAATAAATGGATTCAATTTGAGGATAAGGCATACTCTTTAGAATCTGGTAATATATATGATGTTACTCCTGATTACTTCTTTACTAATCCCATACCTTGGAAATTAGGTGATTCTGAAGATACTCCTACTATGGATAAATTATTTGAAGAATGGGTTGGTAAAGAATATGTAAAGACACTTTATCAAATAATATCATACTGCTGCCTTAATGATTATCCCATACATCTGATATTCTGCCTAGTAGGATGTGGGAGGAATGGTAAGAGTAAGTTTCAGGGGCTTCTAAATAATTTTATAGGAAAAGAAAATATATGCAGTACAGAATTAGATACTTTAATAGATTCTAGGTTTGAAAGTTTTAAACTTTATAAAAAATTAGTATGTTCTATGGGGGAAACTAACTTTGGTGTATTATCCAAAACAAGTTTACTTAAAAAACTTACAGGCCAAGACCTTATAGGATTTGAGTTTAAGAATAAAAAGCCATTTGATGATTATAATTATGCTAAGATTATGATCTCTAGCAATAGTTTGCCTTCAAGTGAAGATACTTCTGAAGGGTTCTATAGAAGATGGATGATAATAGACTTCCCAAATATATTCCCTGAAGGAATTGATATACTAAAAACTATACCTAAATATGAATATAATAATCTATCCAAAAAAGTATGTAATATACTTAAAGAATTGTTAAAAAACAACCAATTTCATAACCAAGGTACAATAAAACAGAGAAAACAAAGATATATTTTTAGTAGTAATCCATTAAGTTTTTTTATAGAACTTGCTTGTGATAGGAATTATAAGGATTATATGAGATATGGTGAATTATATATTTCATATAGAAAATATCTTTCAATACATAAAAAAAGAGCAATTAATTATAAAGAATTTAATGAAATTTTAGCTATAGAGGGGTTAGAAGTTCAAAAAACAAGTAAAAAAGTTGAAGATGAATGGGTTAATGGAAGGTTTATTCTAGGAGTAATACTTAAAGATAATTGGAAAGAATTGATTGATTGTGACAGTAATGACGCTTGTGCTGTGATTTACCCTCAGACTACCCATAGGGAATCTGAGTGTAAGTATGGTCACAAGCGTCATAAGAGTCACAATGAAGAAATTAACCTTTCTTGCCATATTTGTGGCTCAAATCCATGCATTGAGTATGATGAAACTGCCCAAGGAAAGCCCATCTGCGAAGCCTGTAAACTAGCAAAACATGCCCAAGTTGAAGATATAAAATGACCCGAACCAAATTCGATATACTAAGGACATATCTGATAGAAATGGAAGAAAAAAGATATGATGAGGATGATGAAGAATGAATAAACCAATAACCATAACCATACTTTTTATGTTTATTGCCATAGTATTGATAATGAACAACACATATTACCACGAAAACGCGCATAACCAAATTGGGGCTAATTTCGGCTGTATTAGAAGTGAGTTGGAGTATTTTCCCAATCCTCACTTTAAATGCCTAGAACGGTCTTATAATCTGTCTGAAGAGGACTGGAGAATACATAATAGCTTACATGCAATAAATGAAATAGTAGGCTATAATGTATCTACAATGTATGCTTCAATACTTCTATGTTCATTTTTGATATGTATGACTATATTGATAGCAGGTGAAAACGATGCAAATGATAAACATAACCGATAAATGCGTGAAATGCCCAGATTGCAAGATAGCTATGATAGAAGTAAGCTATCCTATATTTTACTTCAGTTTAGGCTACAGATGCCCTAAATGCCATGCTGTTTGGGGAATAAGAAAATGACAACCGAATGTTTTAACCGAAACTGCATTTATCAGGATGAATATACCAATGTCTGTGGCATAGATCAGAAGAATTGTAAGCATAGGAAGAAGGAGTGGAGTATAGATGAATCGTAAGAAACCTGGAAGGAAGGCAAGGGGAAAGCGAAATAATGGAAGAATCTGCCAGTTGTGTGGAAAGGTAATATTCAATAGATTGCTTAGTGCCTTATACTGCAAGGAATGTGCCGAGAAGAAGATAATAATATTAAGCAGATTTAACTGTCTTTTAAATAGAACTAAGAAAGAGTTTCCAGAGTTTGATATAAAGGTAGAGGTAATGATTATACCTAATGAAGAGTAAAAAATCGGTAACCGATTTGCGAAAAGTTTATATATAACTTAGTATATACGGTATATACAATGATAAAGAAAATAAAGAAGTTCGGAAACAGTGGCCACATAATAATGAAGAAGAAGTTTATAGGCAAGAAGGCACAGGTTGAGATAGTTGAGAAGGAAGATCGTGAAAACATGATTAAGCGTGAAAGGGTAGAAAGGTGAAAGAATGAAAAAAGAAATAAATTATGCAAAATTAACATTTTTATTATTAAGAACTTTATTTTTGGGAGGATTTTTTGCTAGTATATTTTACATAAGTATAGATGGTAATTTTAGTATCAGTAAAAATGCAACAGCATTAATTCCAGCTTGGCTATGGATGGTTTGGATTTATCCTATACCTTTTTTAGCTTGTGCAACAATTATAATATGGTTTGCTGTTGATTTAATTAATGAGTTTAATACCAACTAGAGTCAAAAAACGAAGGATGTGAATGAAATGTTAGTAAAAGAAAGTACAGAAAAGAAAGGATGGGTTGGTTTGTTTTTTGATGATGATTATCAAGAAACAGCCGCATTTAGAAAAGATAAAGCAATAGAACTGGCAGATGATATATTAAAGTTTTTTAATATCGACATAAAGAAAGAACTAAGTGAAGCAGTACCTAGAGGGGTAAGTCCTTATTATGATCGTATTCAAAATATAATAAAGAAATTGAAGACAAAATGAATAATGGCAATATATAACTTTATACGTTTAAGCGAAAAACAATGAAAGAACCAATATATGCTTTCGATGAGAATGATGATCTAGTAGAGATAGACGAGAGTAAACATACTGAGAACAAAGAGGTAAAACAATGAACTTTAAAGAAATAAAAGAAAGATTAAATACACAAGATAATAGAGCAACAGCAGACCCAATTTTTATAGTTTATGATTGGGAAAAAGTTCCTTCTTGCTCAGATTATACAGACACTTGGGAATATGTGGATACGGATGAAGGACACGAAATTGGAAATACTGTTGGAGAATTGATAGAATTTCTTAAAGATAATGATATGGATTATCCAGAAGAGGAAGAAGAGTCAGAAGATGGTGACAGTTTAGTAAACTGGCTAAATAATAGGGGAGTTAATATAACCAAATTCTATTACATCAAAAAGAGAGTTTTTATTAATGTATTCTTTACTGAGAAGGCAGCAGATATTTTTATAGCACAAAATCATTATCATTATACAAAAGAAGTACATACCTATGTTGCTTGTCTTTGGAGAAATCCAGAGATGCAGTTTATAAGGGAAATGATTATGTCTGGAAAACTTGATGCGTGTTTTCCCGAAAGAAAGAATGAGGTAAGTAAAAATGTATGAACAAATGACAGAATGTAATATATGTGAACATGACCTAGAAGAATATAAGGATAGGGAAGAATGGGTTTGTTGTCCTTTTTGTGGTTTTGTTGGAGAGTTGGTTAAATGAAACAACTATTAGAAGAAATAAAAACATTAAAAAGATACCAACCACATGATGCAGGACAAGCCGCAATTAGATTAGCAGGTATAAAATCAGCATTTGAAGCTTTTGATAAAGCATCAAAACAAACAGATTCTATATCTAGACAAATACAACAAGACTTATGGAAAGAAATCAAAAAGGAACTACAATGAAACCAAATGAGTTATCAACTATTTAAAACAAAGGTGAAGGATGTGAAGTAAAATGGAAATTAAGACAAGTTCAGAAATATTGAATTTATGTGCTGAAGGGGTTAGAAATAGACTTCCTAAGATTAAACAGTCTAAAATAGAAAAGAAGAAGTGGGTTGTTTTAGAAGATATTTTTGATGAAGTTAGAAAATGTCAAAAAGAAAGAGTATCTGAAGCAGATATATTATGGAATTTACTTATTAAATTAAGAAATGGTGGAAAATGATGAAAAATAGAAATTGGGACGAATTAGAAAGATTATATTTAGAAGAAACAAAGAATGAAACTGTATTTGGTGAAGCACCAAAATTATACGAGTTTATATCTAAAATAAATAAAGGAGAATATCTTAATATGCTTATCCCCGAAAGAAAGCAAGAGGTAGGTAAATGAGAGTTATTGTAGGATGTGAAGAGAGCCAAGAAGTCTGTAAGGCATTTAGAGAGTTAGAATATGAAGCATATAGTTGTGATACTCAACCTTGTAGCGGAGGACACCCAGAATGGCATATACAAGGTAACATATTAAACTATGTAGGGATGAATGAATATAATGATCTTCAGGGATGGGATTTAGGTATTTTTCATCCTCCATGTACTAGATTATGTAATTCAGGTGTTATGTGGTTAGAGAAAAGAAATTTATGGAAAGATATGAGAGACAGTGCATTTTTTTTTAATGCTTTACTTTTATCACCATTAATAGATAAAGTAGTTGTTGAGAATCCTATTCCACATAAATATGCTCTCGAGATCATAGGTAGGAAATACGATCAGATAATACAACCCTGGCAATTCGGACATGGGGAAACTAAGGCTACTTGTTTATGGCTTAAAGGATTACCTAAATTAAAGCCAACTAATATAGTAGAAGGAAGAGAGCAAAGACTTCATAGATTACCACCAAGTAAAGATCGAGCAAAACTAAGAAGCAAAACTTTTTCAGGTATTGCTAAAGCTATGGCAGAACAATGGGGCAGTCTTACGCTTAATCAGGATTCCAAGAACGAGGTGAAGAAACGTGATTGAAGAAGATATTAGAATTATCAGAACATTAGTAGAGGAACTACATAATCAGTTGATAGCTATTAGACTAGATGTATCTGATTTAAGCAGAAAGGCAGAAGAAGAACTAAAGACAGGAGATGAACCTAGACATTATAAGAATGGAAGGAAACCTTCCGATAAATAGAGTTAGAGGTAGAAATGCAAAGACAAGCTATGGAAGTATCAATAAAAGACCTTAGAGATAAGGCAAATGAATTAGAGTTAGAACTTTTAGAGATGGAACCACCATTAGGTAAAATACTATTAACTCAAAAGTGTCAAGTAAATATAATCAATAAAAATGATACTTCAGATGAATGGAGATTTGAGTAATACGCTTTTGTGAGAAACGATGAACAATATAAATAGAAAATTAAGCAATCCACCAAGATATTGTAATGGTTGTAATTTTATCTTGATGGAAGATGAGCATAATAAAGACTTAGAAGATAACGAATATTGTGATGAATGTAAAAGTAAGGTTGAATCAATAGTAGGAGATAATTCGTAATTGCGAAAGAGGCGGTACAAAGTGAATAAAGAAAAACTCAATAAGTTAAGTGAAAGTGAATTAAGGGAACATCTTAGACATATACCATTAAATAAATTTCCAAAAGGAAATTCAAGATTCAAATGTGATAAACATAATATAATTTTATCTTATTGTGATATTGTTTCTGGATGTTATAGTTGTATTATGGATGAAGCAAACCATCATCATAGTCAGCAAGGAGGTAAAAAAAATGTCAATAAAAAAACATGAAGATAAATATTTACATATACCTAAAAAGATAATTCTAATATTATTTATGCCAATATATGTACCAATTTGGATATTAATACAACTGGTTATCGTAATTTCAGATTGTATAATAAAATCAATATGGGTAATATTTGTTAATCTTGGTTCATTAATAGGGGGAATATTTGATAATGATTTCAGAGTATTTAATTATAAACCAGATTTTAAGGTATTTATATATTTATTTAAACCATATATATGGTGGAAGGATTGGAATACTACTATGATTATTATGAAAAAAAGAAGTAGAGATGAACCATCACAAATCAAAACAAAGGTGAAAAAATGAAATTACCTATTAAAAAGAAGTATTTTAATGAAATTAAGGCAGGTACTAAAAGAAAAGAGTATAGAGATGCCCATATTACTTTTATATGTGAGGAAACAGGCGAACCATTAAGATTAGATGTAGAAGAATCTTATGTTATAAACAAAGAACAAGTACATCCTAAGTTTTACAAAGAGGTCGGTTTTACTGATGATAAGATATTAGTATTCGTTTTATCACAGTCCACAGAATCTACGAATAAACAAGGAGGAAAATAAAATGGGAAAAAAACTAACACCTAGAGAAATAGAAAATAAGAAAATTGAACGAGCAATCAATAGGATAAAAACTATTGAAAAAGATTATGGAAGAGAGATTACTCGTTCGGCTTGCCAAAGATATGCCACTAGGGAAAGAGAAGAAATTCGTTTACAGAAAGAAATTTCCGAAAGGGAAAAAGAACTTCAAAGACTAAAGAAAAAGAAAAAGTGATTTAATGATAGAAGAAAAGGTTAATCAAGACGGGCAAAAACAAAAGATCAATAATCTAGATGTAATAGTAAAAATAGAAGATAAGTTTTTGCAAGTCAGACTGATAAGGACAGAAAGGTGGAAGAACAGAAATGAACTTACTCCACCAATGCCTAGAGCAAAGTTCGTAGGAGAATCTGAAGCAAAAGGAAAACTCTATTATTTTGTTGGCAGAAAGGAATTAATGGCATTGAAGAAACAACATTCACACTAGACACAATAATGGTAAGTCATAAACAAGTATTCAAGGATGAAGAAGGAACTTATGGTACTATCCCAGATGGAGATACACCAACGATGGAAGAAATAATAGATTTTGAGGTGAAAAATGCAAGGAGATTATAAAGATTCAAACCTTACTGAAGAAGAGTTAGAAGAAATCCAATATAAAAAGGATTTGGATAGTTGGGAAGAGTTTGAAGAAGAAGAACAGAAAAAGATGGGTTTTACACTTTAGGAGGCATAGCTGTATTAACATAAATATTAACTATGAAATATCTTATTAACAGAAAGTGAATAAAATATTAATAAGGAGGCAAATGAGTAAAAATGGGAACTAGCAACGGAATCGGGATTCAAAGTATGTCTGCATTATCTAGTTATTTGGGCTGTTCAACTATTGAACTAAAGGAAAGAAATAACTTTGAATGTGATAATTGTGGAGCAAAAAGAGAGTGGAATAAAGAATGTCCTAAATGTTTTTCAAAACATAGACCATCACGAATTTCCAAAAAAGAGAAGGTTAAGAATGAAACATAAGACATTTTATATAATTTTAATCATAATATCTAGTATAGCTTTAATCGGAGTAGGTATGGTAATAAGTGCTATGGGAGAGACTCATTTAATGAGAAACTATGATTTGTATAATTGTATTTATAGAAATGCAGATAACAATGGATTTACAAATAATCCATATTTAATAGAAAAAATTCAAGATGAATGTATCTGTTTCAAAGAACATAATTATACTAATCTTTTTGAGGTTGATTGTTAATGGTTGAAATATTATTATGTAGAAGATATTATACTTTTAATGATAGACATACTACTCAAATAGATACCATAGAAGCAGAATTTAAAACACAAGGATTAGTATTATGTCAAAAAGGTATGATAACTAATTATATAACTATTAACAAAAGAGGGCAAAAGATACTTTTTGAGGAATTGAGAAAGAGGTTTAAAAGATGATAGATGAAATGTGGATAACAGAATGGTTTGATAGTGAGAATTTAGGTTGTGATTGTGGCAAGAAGCTAGGAAAGAATAAAGAATTAGGCAGATGCAATGAGTGTATTAAAAAGTTTAAAGAGGCTATGCCAAATAGAACAGTTTATGACGATATTAAACACTAAGGAGGTATGGTGAAGATGGAAAAAATAGACAATTTGATTATATTTGAATCAAATGAAGAACATATTGAATATCATAACTTTAATGACATTCCGAAAAAGGAGGATTGAAGTATAATGAAAAACAAAATAAAATTAGGTTACAAAGAAGTAGAATTAAAAGACCTTAAAGTAGGGGATATTGTTTTACTAATGCAAACGAAAGATATGGGATTGAAGTGGGAGGATATTTTAAGACCAGTTACTAAAATTGGAACTACATTTTTACATAATCATAAATATGTTGAAGCTAATGGAAAAAGGTTTTATGATTGTGAAGATTCCAGTAAATTTAAAGTGGTTATATACTGTTAGTTCACAAAAATAGAGTATGAGGTAAAAATGGAAACTAAGGAAAAAGTATTATGGTATACTATGTTAGTAATATATCTATTAGGAGTGTGGATAAATTGAAAGAATATAAGTTAAGATGGATAAGATTTTTATGGGAAACAGGATTTACTTTTGTTACTTTTTGGTTTATGTTTAAGATTATAATGGTAATACTTAGTTTCCTAATGATAACAGAAGGAACAGATCAACTGATTTGGTTAGTGATTTTAGGAATGTTTGGAATGACTGTTAGATTTAGAGTACCTAAATTCTATAATTTTGTTAGAGGATTTGAAGGTAGGGGAGAATATTAACATACGTCTTAGTAGACACAGATGATAAACAAGAATGAATGGAGGTAAAAAAATGCCAAAAAAAGATGGTCTATTCCTCCAGAAATATTCTAGCAGTTATTCCAGAAGCTCTTTTGGATTGCAGTCAAGTTTCCTTTCTTGAGGCCTATAATAAAGAAAGCTATTAAATTACCTCCAAATCCGATATTCAAATTAGTCTATTACTCTGGGGAAGTACTCAGGTATTTTAAATTGTATAAGCCGAATGTGTTTAATCTGATTAAGAGGATGGGATGAAAGTAGCAAAAAAAGAGGATTTGAAACTAAAATCTTTATTTATAAAGATTAAAAAACAAAAGGTTTATATATAAGTATGCCCTCATAATTAAAATGTTTAAGGAGAATTAAATGCAAGACACAACAATAATAACCAGAAAGAACGGTAGAATCTACACAGTACGCTCAAACAGAGACAGATTCTTCTATCCAGGAGAATGGCTTAAATTCTATAATGTATTAAAGTCATCTCAGATAAATACCTTTGACTGCCTCATCTCAACTGGTGCAAGGATCAACGAGATAAGGCACTTGAAGAAAGAAGATGTGGACTTTGTTAATAAGAGGCTTATCCTGAGAGTGACTAAGGTTAAGGCCCGAAAGAAGGAGAAGAACCCAAGGCCAAGAACAATCCCATTCTCAACGCAGTTCGGAAGAAGATTGAAGAGTTACTTCAAGGACAATACAGCAGAGGAATGCTCTAGCATACTCTCAACTCCTGCTGCAAACATAGCCATGAAGAATGCTTTGCAGAGAGCAGGGATAAAGGATTGGTATATGTTTTCTATCCATAACATAAGGAAGTCATTGGAGACTTGGATGATAGCTATGAATATTGATGGCCTAAAGATAACTGCTCATATGGGGCATAGTATGGGAGTTGCAGCAGGAAGTTATATCTCTGCTGATGTGTTCAGTCCTGATGAAAGAAGGCAGATAAGGGATATAATAGGAGATTTGTATCAGGTGAGGTTTTGAAGATGGGAAAAGCAAAGGTAAAACGGTTAATATTATTTATGATAGGCATAATAGGATGGCTTTTAGTATCACCATCTTATGGTTTTAAGTTAAATTTTTTAGGTGGCTTTATGTTAATGGGTGCTTTTGGTTTTGCTTGTGCTAAAGTAGAATTTGAAGATTAATACACAAACTGAGGAATAGGTGAAGAATATGAAAAAAATAAATGAAAACAAGTCGTATCTTATTGGATTAGTATTGGGAATGTTTTTAGGTGGATTAATGGTGTCTTTCTTTTTTGTAGTAGGAACTAGTAATGATATAAGTGAATTAGGCAATGCTATATGTGAAGAAGAATATGATATGGTTTTCGATTCTTATGAAGATGGAGTATTGGGATGTAAGAAAAAGGAAGTTGTGAAGAGTTATGATGGGTTAAAGGTAATGATAAAAAAAGATTTACATAAATACACAAATGAATGAGATGGTGAAAGAATGAAAGAATTAGTATGGAAGAATAGAATTTTTACCGTAAACTTTATCACAGACTTTTTTCAACATATAAAGAATACTGTTGGTGGTAGATTAAAGCAATATGAAAAGATGCTTGATACAGCAATATCCGAGACTTGGGAGGAATTTAAAGCAGATTATCCTACAGCAGAGAATATAAGGGTTGATACAGAACACATGACACAAGGATCGATAATGGTTACTATAACTGGTGAGATAGATGTCAGCGATAAATGAAACAGTCATGTTAATCTTAGATAATACTATTAGTTGTTCAGTCTCTCCTAGTGAATTATTATTAAGAACATTAGCATTATTCGGATTGTTAAGTATTGGTGGAATGGTTTTTTCAGGATTGGGGAAAGGTATTGCTTATCCTATAATATATTTATACGGATCAATCAAGTGGATATATAATAAGTTTAAGGGAAAGACCATTTAAACATTTTAAAAACAACTATACACAACTATGAAGCATACATCAAATTAAAATCTTATAATGTAAAGATTAAATAATGAAATATAAAATTATGTTCAAGGCTTGGCATGGCTTGGCGTGGCATGGCAGGGCACGGCAAGGCGGGGCAAGGCTAGGCGGGGCAAGGCAAGGTATTTTAAAAAACTTGGAATGGAGTTGATAAAGAATGAAAACATATAAAGTGGAAATAAAAGGAATTAGTCCTTTGTTGCAGAATAAGCCAGAAGAATATGGTTTTGATGAACAATGGGTAGAGAAGAAAGCAAATACAGATTGGGAAAAAGAAGCACTAAAGAAATTGTATATAGATATGGAAGGTAAGATATACCAACCAGCAACACATATAGAAAGGGCTTTGATAGAAGCTGGAAAGAAGATAAGAGTTAAGGGTAAGGGCAAGGCAACATATAGTAAATTATTTGGTAGTATGTTATCAATACCTCAATTAGATATACCTCATATAATAACTGATTATGAGATATTTAAAACACTTGTTGTTATACCTTCGACTAAGGGCAGAGTAATGAGATATAGGCCAATGTTTAAAGAATGGCAGCTACAATTTAATATAGAATTTGAAGAAGAGATAAGTGTAGATGCAGTAAAAGAAGCATTGGAGATTGCAGGGAAGTATGTAGGGATTGGAGATTGGCGACCAGAGAAGAAAGGTAAGTTTGGCAAGTTTCAAGTTACTTCATTCCAAGAAGTAAATTAAGGAGTGGTACGGCAGGGCACGGCAAGGCGGGGCAAGGCAAGGCGAGGCGGGGCAAGGCGAGGCTAGGCGGGGCAAGGCAAGGTATTTATAATCACAATGAAACAGAAAAGAACCAAGATTAAAAAATAAATCCTTACTACATCCTGAATCTTTCGTAAGGATCAATATGGGCTTTCTTCTTTCCGATCTCTTTTGCTGCCTTCTCTCTTTCTTTAAGGAAAGCTCCTCTTTCTATTTTCTTTATTCTTCTATTCTCTTTCATCCTAGTGATTAATGTTTTCTTCAAATAAAGAAAGAATTTATTTATCAGGCCCATTTTAATTAAACACGTTCTGTATCAATACTGTCATCATGCCTAAGATAAAACACATTATACATAACAACACTACTTTACTTTTCTGTATTTCTATATTCTCTTTCAATTTTTCTAACCATTTCATTCTATTGCCTCCTGGAAATTGCGATACATAATTTTATGGTAGTATAGGAAGTGAGTTTCCTTTTGGGAAACCTATGGAAGCCGAGAGAACCCCTATACATTTTCACATTATGCATCATCTTTTCCATAACCCCATCTATAATTAGTGTATATGGCCAACAAACTGCCTATTAATATGATTAGTAAGTGATATGGCCACTCTTTGCTTATTCCAATCCACATCACCACACCCCCATCCTATTATATATTAATTTGGATGGTCGCTTAGCGTTCGTTCCTTCAACCAACGCTGAACCGTTCGTCTGCTAATTCCCATACTATCCGCAATAGTATCAGTACCGACATTCCCCTTATGGTATAGTTTGTATATAGTTTGCTTAAGCAAATCCTTTTCATTAAGTTTTTTTTCTTCCTCTTTCTCTGCGTCGTCCATACTTAGAGATTTGAATTTATGTTCCTTCTTTCTATATGCTTTCATAAATGATTTAAAATCTTTATCGTCATCTCTTTCCGACCACCAACCGCGAGTGGATGATTTAACAGCATAGTTTTTTTGGTAGAGAATCTTTTTAATCTTCTTATCCCCGCACCATGCTTTAAACTTATTGCCTTGAAATATTTTAATCACACACATAACCCTATGATTTTTAATGTAGCTGTCAATCGAAAAGAAATCAGGAATACAGATAAACTGTAGGTTGTGTTTGTAACCGCAGAGCATTATTTTCTTATTCGATTTAACATTTTCAGGTGTCATGGCTTGGCGAGAATATAAAGATAAAGCCCCCTCATCGTTATGGATAATACTTTTCTCACAATTAATCATTCTTTCTCTATGGTCTTCTCCTTGAAAAACTATGTTATCAAGATTGTATTTTTCCTCCTTAAAGAAAAGTTCTTTATCCATACACCATTCTACCCTAAGAACAAATCTACTTTTTCCTAATTGTTCTGAGCCGCAAACTACTACTATGGTATCTTGGTGGCCTTGTTTATGGAGGTTGTATCTTTTATTTAGCCAACTCCATAAATTAGGTTTATCTTTTTGTTCATGAAAGGGTATCATTTCCAATCATCATCTTCTGAGCTTCTTATAACATCAAAGAAACCACTACTAGACATAATTTTTAAAATTAAATCTTTGGCTATTGTTGCCTCTGGCACATCTAGGCTTTGTCTTGTATCCGCATACTTATTAGCTATTGCTGTTATTTGGTCTTGTTCTGTTTTTTTTAGGTTGCAAAGATAATCGTTTTTAGTTAGATCAAATAACATCTGAAATTGTTGCCAGAAATCCGACCACTCATTTTGCTCTGAAATTACTGCTAGGTCAAACATTTTCTGATCTCTGATAAAGGATATAATTTGCGCGTAATAATTAACCAGCATATCTTCTTTTAATATAAAAACTGCCGCTAACTTTATTTTATCGCTAAAAACTTGCTGTTTTCTGCTTTTTTCTTCTTGTTTGTTTTCATCCATTTCTAATCTTATCCCTATGCACCTTTACAATATCAAATGTAATTAAATCCTTATTGTTTATACTATAAGCATCGACTAAATCCTTTGGTATAGAAATAACAAAAACGTTGCCTTCGACCCTTACTTTTCTTGTGAATTGCATAAAAAACTCTTAGTTTTATAATGATTATTATTACTTAATTAATGTATTAGTATAAATAACTTTTCTTTTACTTTTTTTTATAGTCGAGAAAGAAAATAAAAAATAACATTTTTATAGTATAAAATCTAATTCATACATAGGGATGTGATAACTAAAATGTATAAGAAAGGTCAGTCAGGTCTTGTTGGTGCTTTTATTGGCATTATGGTTGCTGTTATCGTTGGTGTTGGTGTTGCAATACCAGTCATTCAGGATACAATAACTAATGCAAGTCTTAGTGGAACTACACTGACAGTTGTAAATCTATTGCCATTACTTCTAGCTGTTGTATTGCTAGTAGCTATTGCAGGATTAATAGCTGTGAGGTAAATATGAAGGGAAATTTTATTTTTCCTTTTATTTTTATTTTATTTTTAACTACTTCTATAGCTTCAGCTAGGCAATTAACAATAGATTATAACAATCCTTTAACGCGTTCTACAGCAGATAATCTTTATTGTCAATTTAATGGGATATGTTCTTTAGAAGCATTGATAGTCGGGAACTTGACAGTAACTAACTTAATCAATATGACTGTTACTTCTTATGATGTAACTGGAAATATTGATGCATCAGGTAATATCAATGCTCATTCCTATTCTATAAACGATACTCCAATCCAGAACTTCTTTTGGGATGTGAGTGGAGATACCGGTTTGACTGGAAGTTATTATGGAACTTATGATATGGATTTAGGCACAGGTACAGTAACAGCAAGTGATTACTATGGTCTTTGGTACGGAATCAATTATACAACTTATCCGACTAAGACAAATATGGTCGATAATATTACAAATGCAAATACTTCTATGAAAGATTATACAGATAAGACTTTTGTTAAGAATGGGACTGATGCAAGTCTTACGGGATTGAATGTTATAGGAACGGGATTCTTTAGCTGGCTGGGAAGTTTAACTTCAAGAATTACTAAATTATTTGTTGTTGACATTGATGCTTCTGGAATAATAAATAATACTGATGGAATAATGTATACTAACAAAACTTGTTACACTCCAGACTGTTCTTCCAGGATTTATTACAATGGTTCAGGAATGGTAATTGAGGGATAAAATGTTAGAAGAAAAAATTAAAGAATTATGGAATAAGGTAAAACAGCCAATTATAAGAACGGGATTAACTCTTGCAATATTGGCAGGGAGTTATAATGTAGCAAGAGCAACAGATTATGATATGGACTTGCAGTTTACGACTAATATTGCTACAGGCACATGCGCATCTGATACTTTCAACGCTGGTTATGATACTGCCAACGAGAATATAGTTGATGGCTATGACCCCAATGATGTAAAACAAGCTGTTCAATCAGAGATAGAGAGAATTCAGGCCTATACAATAGATACAGGTTATGCACTCACTAAAGATTATCAGACTTTTGACTCAGTTAATCCGAATGTTACTTGGTATGTTAATCTTATGGCTACAGACCCTACTTGGTATGGGCTGACAGGAACAGCAAACTTTAATGTTGTTGATGCAACTGAAATAGACAAGCTTCCAGAAGGAAGTATTATCCATCTTTATAGATATGATGAAAATGATGATTTTGCCCAGCAATATGATTTAAAAGATGTTAATAACCATACGATTGAATGGGAAGTATCTAATGCTTTGGGATTTTATGGTGGGATGGAATTAAAGATAAGAGAAGATTTTGCTCCTTATGATATTGATGGTAGTGGTTGTGTAAATCTAGTTGATTATGCTTATCTTGCGAATGATTGGCTTAAATCAGGCGGCACTTACGATGCTGACTTCGATTCTGATAATGATGTGGATATAGACGATTTGACTTCATTTGTAAATAATTGGTTGTGTGGTTGTGATTAATGAAAAAAATATATTTAAGTTTGTTAATTATATTAGTTTTAGTAATGATAGTTCTAGCTATACCACAGCCTGAAGATTCAACAGTATATTATCAGAATAACAATACCTGTGTTGCTTCGAAGAGTGGTATGGATATAGTAGTTGAGAATTGCTATGCACGAGATTTTGATGCGATAGATATTACTCAATATGTTTCTTTTATATGGAATGGTGGTGTTGATAAAGAAGTAGATTGGCTCTTTGCATACAATGGAAATTTAAGTGATGGTGCGATGTATTTATGGAAGAATGATGAATGGTTAGATATTTCATCCAAGATTGAGCATTGGGGTTATAACAAGCTAGGAAAAAGTTGGCAATATTATAGGGTTATGAATCAATCAATGCAGTCAGGAAAAACTTATAAAACTAAATGGGTATTTACCCCTAAAGATAAATCAAAGACAGGTAAATGGAGAATATTTGGGAAACTTGCTTCAGAAGGAATACAGGAAGCGATAGAAAATAATAGATATATCTTTGTAGACCCATGGTGGGATACAATCTGTGGAGATTTTAGATGTAACACAACAACCTGGTATCCAAGTAATGGCAACTGGAGTTTTAACAATGTAACAGGTTTTGCGATTTTTGGCTCAACTACTTATCCAAAATCTGGTTATATAACTCAGGATGTAAGTATACCGCAGACAAAAAGAGAGTATAATGTTACTCTTACTGTTCATCGGACTTGGTTCAACTGGACTGAGTTCTGGGTTGTATTAGGCAACTCAAGTAGTGAAAAATTTAATAGTGAGGGCACACATAAATTTTATTTAACAACAAATGAGAATGGTGGAAGCAACTTAACTATATGGACTAATCGAACTTATAATGAGTCAATTAATGCTTATGTCATATTTAACAATATCACCATCGTAAATTCAAATAGGTATTTAGAAATTGATTTTGATACTGGAACAGAAGATAGTGGAACTACTGTTTATAATAATTGGATTTATGTTAATAATACTATCTGCGGTCCTGACTTTTTTAGTGATATGACCTATTATCTTTATAATGCTTCAAGAGATTTGATAAATTCTACAACTTACACTTCTCCAGTCTACGAAATAAACTGGACTAGTTTGCCAGATGGACTTTATTTCTATAATGTAACTGTAGTTTCTGTAGGAGGAGGCAATAAATCGTCAACTGAAACAAGGAACATAACTATTGATGCTTCTACGAATACTTCTATGTGTAAATATGTTTTTAAAGATAATACAGTTTATACACAAGTGAATAATATTATAACCGATAATCCTGCTTGTATTTATATATCAGGCTATAATGTCACATTTGATGGTAATGGCTATGAGATTATTGGTGGCGGAATCTATGTTGATTATGCCTATAATTTTACAATTAAGAATACAAACTCAAAGATAATGCAGATGGAGACAGCAAGTTATGGTAATATAATAGATAACTATATCCATAATTGTACTAATGAGTGCATTAGGTTAGGGGATAATTATGCAGATTTCCTACATAACACATTTGAGAGAAATATTCTAAACGGTTCTAATGATACAGGAATACATTTTAGAGGAATAAGTTTATTTGGCATGACTAACGGAGCAAGTCACAATACCTTTAAGGATATAACTTTCTTGGATATTAATGGTTATGATATTTATATGCCGACAATTTCAGAATTATTTGTTTCTCAATTGAATAAAAATAATACCTTCATTAACTGCTCTTTCAATGATAGCTATGTTTCAGGAGTAAATAATCAGCTAAGAAGGAAATGGTATTATAAGGCTGATTCAGATGTCCAAGGAATTAACATTACAATCAATAATTCAAATTTTGAGTATAGCTGGATAACAGATGAAAATGGAAATGTACCAAAACAAGAACTAACTGAATATTACAACAATGCAGGAATATGGATAACATACTATGATGATTACAAAGTCTATACAAATGGCTACCCCTACAGGACTTATAATCTAACAGTAGAGGAGAATATTTTAGACATATATGAGTTCAATGGTACTGGTTGCAGTCCACCAAGTTCAGGGATATGGGATATAAATGCTTCTAAGAACTGTATATTTGTTTATGATATAAGTCCCCCAACAAATATCAGCATCACTGAAAACGGAACTGTTATTATGGCTTCAAACTTATATATGAATAGCCCCTATGAAATTTATAAAGAAGACGGTTCTAAATTAATTATAAGCACAGGAGGAAAAATATGGTTAAAATATTAGATGATAAAAAGGTCGTATAATACACATTAGATGAACAAAATAATGGTGAAAACATGAAAAAACTAATATTAATTTTACTGGCTTTATTGATCCTGCCAATAACTTTTAGCCTAGAAGAATGTAAAGGGACAATAACAGAGGATAAAGTACCATGTCTTGTATTCTTACCAGTTAATACTTCTAGTAGAAATTGCACAACTATAGAGGTAGCCTATTTCTCAAATGATACTAATCTGTATAATCAGACTATGGATACTTTTAATCATTTTACTTGCAATAGTACATTCAACCAATCTAATTTTGGGACATATACTTTCAGTTATTCTACTGGGGATTCTGGTTCTATAGTGGTTGAGGAGGGAAATATGAATTTTTTTAATATGTTTGTGTATGCAATCTTCACTGCAATAGTATTTGTCCTTATAGGATTTATGCATAAGTTCAGGGAAGAAGGCAATGTGTCCATAGTTTATGGATGGTTAGCAACAGCGATAAGTTGCATCTTAGGTGCAATAGTCTTATCACCGAATTTTGATGTGATAAGGGGAGTAGTGTTTTTCATTGATGTGGATTTTTACCTAGCAACTATTAGTTTTATAATTGCTATGTATACAGCGATAGTCAGTATGAATTTAAAACGTGGTTATAGACAACCAGCAAAAGGTGATTATGAGTGGTAGATGATAATGAAGTAAAAGAAGAACAGATCAAGGCGTTCCATGACGACGAAGAAAGAAAGCAGATGAATGATTTCAAGGTCGGAACAAGAAGAACGCCATTGAGCAACAATATATTAAATTTGCTTGGTGGGTTATTGCAACCACAAACAGAAGGGTTTTCTCAAATCAATTTGGATATGTCTTTTTCATATCTAGATGGTTTTGATATACAACGAGTTTTAAACTCATCTTTTCTTATTACTTTCTGTAAGTTATATAGATTTAAGCGTTCTGAATATATGGAAAGGGCAAGTTTGGCAACATTATTGAATGCCAGGAGAAGCTATCAGGGAAAGAGTATGGAATTATTTACGACAACGATAACTAAACAGGATCAAGTGTATGCAGATAAGACACCAAAAAAGACAGGATTTTTTGATAGTTTAGGTTTAGGAAAGAAAGAAAAATAAGGAGATGATTTAAGATGGATATAACAACTGTTTTGTATTTAACTATTGGTGGGACTATGATTTTTTCATTATTTATGGCAGTATTTGTAGTCTCTGGAAAAAGTATTTTCTTTGATTTTTATAGGAAATTAGTTCCTAAAGGATGTGACATTGAGATAGTAAATAGTAATAGGCAGGTATCTCATTACTATAGAGTACCTAAAGATGGAATTTTTAATATAGGAAAGAAGATATATATAACAAATCCAGATAAGGTAATGAGCCTCAGTGAAGAGATGCAGATTAAAGTTAGGGAATCAGTAAAGAAAAAAGAAGAAGGATTGAACAAAAAAATAAAATATTTTGAAGATAAGAAAGAATCTATAAATTCTGAATTGGATAAAATGAAGGATGTCCCAAATTCTGAAAGCAAGGTTAATCAATTAAAAGGAATGATAGAAACTTTAGATCAGAGGATTGATGTATTCAAGGCAAAGCTTGAAGAAAGAGAACAGATTTATTATAGCAAGAGAAGGGCCAAGTTCTATTATATAGAAGGTGATCCAATACCAAAGGATTTTCACGAATGGTATACTGAAATGGATAGTATAGCTATAGATAATGTAATAGCAAGAAGCATGACTAAAGACCCTAAGGCAGTCAAGGATATGGAAAAAGAATTAAAGTTTATGAAGTTCTTGGTGATATGCACACTTGGAGCTGCTGCTGCCTCTGCTGTAATAGCAATAACCATAAAGACAGACATAACAACTATAGCCCAGGCTGTTGGAGTAACTTTAACTTTATAAGTGATTGCTATGGCAATTAAAGGAAGATTATATATAAGGCATCTCGAAATAGTCGATGATGCCGACAATATAATCTATAGAGTAAAAAATGTACCTATAGAAAAAGGATTACAAAAAGCTTTAGAGATAGTTGAGAGTAAGGATGGAAGAAAGACAGTAAAAGATATATTGCATAAGCTTTCTAAATATCTGGATAATGAATTTAAAGCATTATTCAAGTTGGAGGATGAAGATGAAACTAAATAAATGGGGAGTTTTTAAGCAGATGATGAAAGCAGGAATGCTTATCTGTTTAGTGATGGCAGGATTACAGTTAGGTTCTATGTATGTGAAATACAAGAGTGATAATCCAGAAGGAAACATAATCTCTTTTATTACACATGAAGATAGAACAAAATACAATCCACTATATGAAAAACCACCTGATGATTTCATAGAAAAAGTAAGCGATTATAATAAGATAGTCAGAACAACATGGATTGCTATATTCTTCTTTGTGATGTTTGAGATATTCTCTTACAAGGAAAAGCCAGATGAATATTGGATTCAATTATTGAAAGATAGGATGAATAAGGTAAAAGAAAATGAGTAAACTGGTAATAGAAGTTGAGGAGAATACTGAGATAGCAAAGAAGATATTGAAGAACTGGCAGTTCTTTGTATATAGAAGGGCTATAAAAGCATTAGCTAATATCTTATATACTGGAATAAAGAGTTATAAATCAGAAGAGAAAGGAAATATAAAGATATTTATTGAAGAAGGAGAGAAGGAATATATAGAGTTACAGAGAAAGAAGTTTGAAAACTTCATGTTCTCTGAAGAAAAGGAACTTACTAAAGGAAAGTATGCTAAGTATAAGAAGGCAACAGAAGATAGATGGCTTCAGAAAGTATTAAGGAACGCACATAAATGGAAGGGCAACGTAAAGAACAAGGCCATACGATCTGCATTAGGCGGTACAGATATATTTTCTTTCTTTACTAAGCTAGGAATATTTATAAGATGGAAGGTGAAAGAAGATGGAAAACTATGAACTATTAGGTAGATTAATAGGAAGATTTGTCATCCCCTTGAGTTTAGCTTTCTTTATAGGTATGAAAATAGCAAGAAGTAAAATATGGTCTAGTAATAATGTCAATAGTAAAAGAGTTTAAACTATGGCAGAAGATAATATACATTATCGGTTGGATAGGTGGAGCGATAAATATTATCTTTTGGTTGATTGCATTATGGATACATAGTAAAGAAGATAAATTTTTTAGTGATAGATTCCATAAGTTTGTCTATTGGTGGGGAGTAATAAGATTAATATTTCTACCTATTTTATTTTTTTTAGGTTTTATTATACTCTTAAAATGAAAAAAATACCGAAAGTATTATAAATTCCAAACATAATAGGTTAAATAGGGAGATAAATCAATAGTGTACCTACTAAATAAATTGGATGATTACTCTATTTCTAATAATTTTAAAGGTGATTTCTTATGGTAGATTTGCCTCCAAGCGTTGAGGAAGCTAAAGAGTTTCAGGAGAAAAAAGATATAGAAGAGGGTAGAGAAACTAAAGTTGTAGTTCCTATAGGAGGAAGTTTTAGAGGTAAGACTGCTAAACAGATAATAGCAGAACAAGAAAAGAAAAAAGCTGTAGCTGCACCAAAGGGTGGTTTAACACAAGCAGAGATACAGAGAAGGTTTCAGGAGAAACAAGCTAGAAAAGCTAAAGAAGAAGCCAGGAAGGAAAGACTGCAACCTAAAATAATAGAACCAACAAAGAAAGAGATTATAAGAAAAAAAGAATCAGAATTTATAAGACTAGCAGAAAGACCTTTCGGTGAAGCTCAAAGGGTAGATGTTTCTGAGTTAAGAAGAGAAAAGCCAGAATTAGCTCCAGAGATAGCAGCAGAAGCAAGAATAGGATTATTAGAAAGAGAGATAAAACAAACCATACCTGAAGTAACTCCTTTTGATATTGATATTGAGTTCAAACCAGGTAAGGCAACAATAGAAGAGCTACAACCATTCATCGGAAAACAGATAGTTTCAGAAGTCGAAGCTGCTAAAGAATTTGGAAGGCAAGATATAAGAGAACAATTAGAAAAAATTGTTGGAAAAGAAGTTCCACTTAGAGAAAGAGCTAAAGCAGCATTAAGGGTTACAGAATTATTACCATCTGGTTTAAAAGAAGTAGGACTTGCTAGAGAAAGAGAAAGGGGGTTAGGCATATCTCCAGAATTATTTGTAGGTACTGCGATAGGAATACCTGCTGGAATAATATCTACCACTATAAGAAGAGGCCCTGCTGCAACAATAGAAAGTGCAGTATTTGGTACAGCAGAACTTTTTATAAGGCCGCAGGAAGTAATAAAAGCTAGAACATTACCAGGAGTTATCACGGAGGTAGGTGGAATAATAACTGGTGGTGAATTAGTAGCAACACCATTTAGATTAGGTGCAAAACAGATAAGAAATGTAGGTATAAGAAGATTTGAAAGAGCAATACAACAAAAACCTTCTGAGTTAGCAGAGTTTGCTTTGATAGGTAAAAAGGAAGCACCACCATCACCAATAGGTGTAGAAATGTTACAAAGGCCAACAATACCATCTTCGCAACGATTATTAGAAACAAAAGAGTTAATAGATTTAACAGTTAGAAAAGTACCACCAACTAAAAAACTATTACTTGAATCTGGAGAAGTAGCTTTTCCAGTAAAACCAGAAGTGCAATTTAAATTCGTAGTATCACAAATATCAAGAGAAAGATTAGTCCAACCTAATTTATTAAAAGCCTTATTAAGATCAAAGAAAGCACAACAACTTGTAACTGTAGAGAAAACAAGATTCACAACAGATGGATTTTTTTCTATAGCTAAACCTGCTTTAGATATTTCAATTTCTAAAACTGGTTTAACATTTCCAACTATAATATCTTTACAACCAACTGGCGAAAGAGTTTTAGAAGATGTTGCATTGGCTAGTATAGTAATTCCAGAATCAATAACTATTGAAAGACAACAGATAACCCCCATAGCAAAAGAACGACTAGATTTAAAACAGGAATTTGAAGAAATACAAAAACCTAAACCTATAGTAATATTACCAAAACAAAGAACTATACAAAAACAAAGAAAAAAAGTTGTAACAGCTTTATTAGTAGAAGAAGAAAAGGTAGTTACTCAGATACCTATAGAAAAAGTAAAGCCTATACCTAAAATACCAGAAGCAGAAAAGCCAACACTGCCATTCGTATTAAGAGAAGAAAAAGAAAGGATAGAAAAGAAAAGAAAACCAAGACAAGGATTCGATGCACAAGTAAAGAAGAAAGGAAAGTTTGTTACAATTAATGAAATGCCTCTTCCAAAAAATAGAGCTTTGAACCTAGCACTAAGAGAAGCAGATAGAAGTCCTGCTGTAACAGCAAGAACAGTTATGGCAAAGAGACCTACAGATGTTTTAATAGATGAAAGTGTAGATGGAATACTATTAAGTAAGTTTCAACGGAGGCTAGATAAGGAAGGAAAGGGTAGTGTTTTCGTTGAAAAGAATATGTTTAGATTAGATAGTCTTGGAGAATTAAGAGGAATACAGAAAAAAGGAGTATCAGCAAGAAGAAAAGCATTCGGAGGTTTCATGTAAAATGGTAGACGTATATTCAGATAGTGCAAAGGATAAGAAAAGTATGATAATAAATAATCAAATTATCTTTTCTAATCCTATAAACAAAGCAATAAAGGAACAAAACATAGGAAAGAAGAAATTTGGAGATATAAATTAAAGGAGTTGAGATAAATGCCAAAAATAAAATTTTATGACGTGAAAGCAAAGAAGAGCTTTGAAACAGATAAGTTTACAAAGTTTACTAAAGGGGGTACTGAATTTGCTCAGACCGAATCCCCCCTTACTGGAATAAAAGCAACCAGGATATTAGGTAGAAAAAAATAAAGGAGGTAAAAATGCCAGAAATAAAAATAATGCAAGGACCAAAGATAAAGATTTTGGATGAACCTAAGATAAATATTTTGAAAGACCCAAAGATAAAAATATTGGATGAACCTAAACTAAAAAATATAGAAGGGCCAAAGATAAAGAAGGTATGAAAATGGTCAATATCTTTGAAGAATTGGATATAGAAGCAGAGAGATCTAGAAAGAAGAGAGAATTAATAGAATTATCTGTTAGTAAAGAAGCTGCAAGAGAAGAAGTGAGTGTGTTTAGACAGAAACAAAAAGAAGAAGCTAAAGAAAGAAAGATATTAACAGAGGTAAAGATAGGATTTGCCAAAGAAGAAAGAAGAGAAGAAAAAAAGTCAAAGGCAAGTATAAAAAAGAAAATAAGAAATGTAAGGAAAACATTATTATCCACTGGCCCGAATATAAGATTGCCTATAAAGGGGAGAGGCCCATTAGCAGGTTCTCCTGGAAATGTGTTTGCAAAAAGAACAAAAAATCCATTTATGAGGTGATTAAAATAGCAAAGAAAAAAAGCTTAACAAGCCAGTTCATTGATATTACTGCTGCAACAGTATTGGGAGTAGCTTCAATAGGTGTAATTGGAGGATCAACCTTATCTGCACCATTAAAAACTGGAACAAGTTCATTAATAGGAGTAGGTTTGATAAAAGGAGCATCAAAGATAAAATAATGAAAGAACGGATGCATTATTTTAACAAAATGGGTGGCCTTTTTGTAAGAATATACCATCGGTTAATTATATAATTTATATAAAATGCCATACACTGAAGATTTCAAAAAAATAAGGAGACATTTTAGTAATTTATATGATGATAAGGCAAGGGCAGATACATTCGCATTCAAAAAAGCTTTCGAAAATAATATAAAAACATTTGAAGATCGGAAAAGAAGGTTTAAAATACAGAATAAAAGTCAATTTGGAATATAATGGAACGGAGGTGAAACAAAATGAGAAAAAAGGGACAAGTTAATATAATGTTGATGTTATTGGTTGGCCTTATAATAGGCACAGTCTCGTTATCAATAATATTTAGCTTGATAGGAGATCAGACAGCAACGACTGCAATAACAGCAGATCAGTTTACTGCATCGAATGCCACCTGCGTTTCAACAACAACAAATTGTATTGTTGCAGGTAGTGGAGTATTGATAAACAGTACCAATACAACAGATATTGCCACTGGAAACTTCACTGAATGCGACAGTAATGCTGATTCAAAGCTAGATGGATTCAGTCTTGATTCTCCAGGTGGAGAAGTAAGATGGGATACAACAACAATTAACGCAAGCTACAATGAAAGAAGCTGCGCCTTTATAGAAGGGGGCATAACCACATTAGTAGTAAATAATATACCTGTATTATTTGCAGTAGCACTATTGGTATTTGTAGCAGCAGCAATAGCATTGAGGTAAAACACAAAAAAACATGAAAGATACAACGATAATGAAAAACAAGAAGGGCCAGGTTATCATTGTGGCCCTTCTTATGTTTTTCGTAGCATTAGTAATAGTATCAACATTATTAGGGCCAGTAGTTGAGTTTTCAGAGTATGGTATAAACCAAACTGCCAATTCAACCCATGCAACTTTAATAGCTAGTCTATTGAGGTACATACCAGTCTTTATTGTGTTGGTACTAATAACAAGCCTGTTTTTAATAATATCAGCAAGGTGATTCACCTTGAAATATAGGTATCTTCCGATATTATTAATGATGAGTATAGTTCTAAGTAGCTTTGCTTATTCTAGTACAGAGACTATTATAGTACAGAATACTGGCGGTGGTTTTGAGAATTGGGGTAAGACTGCTGGAGGAGATCATGATATTTTTGAACAGAGTTTCACACTATCAAAACCCTTTTCAATATCTTCAATAGAATTAAATTTCAGTAATTCTGGGTATGTAACAGTCGCAGATTATTGGATTGCTATAGTAAAAGATTCTGGTGGTTCTGTGACTAATAATCTAGTAGATGTAAATTCTAATATAACAATAAACATATCAAGGATAGTGGCAAATGAAAATATAAACTTTACTTTTGATAATGACTTTGAGATAGAGGGTGGAAGTTATCATATCCTTTTAGGAAATAATGAAGAAGTTAATGGTAATGACTTACTTCTTGAGGTATCTCAAAATGATGCGGCTTATGGAAATGGAACATTGAGCAGGAGTGAAAATGGCGGAGCATTTATAGGAAGAATAAAAGATTTAAGGTTTGTCTTATATGGATTAGTTGAAGATAATGATATAACAACACAATTCGATGACAATGTATTAGAGAACTCATTAGCAAGTATAAACATGACAATCGACTCAACAAATGTCAATGCTACGCTTTTCTATAATAATACGCCGCAAGGTACTGCTACAATATCATCAGTGAACTCAACCCATACTAAATTCTCTAATATAATCACAACTCCTAAGTTAAGCCAAGATGTGAACATAAGTTTTAGATGGATATATAATATATTCGATGCTAAGACTTTCTTCAATTCGATGACTAATATAGTTTCATACTGGCCTATGGACTATGGTACTGTAAATACTTCTGGACTTAAAGCAGAGGATATTATCTCTGGAAACAATGGCACTCTAACAGGATATTCCTTCAATCACGGACAGTATTCAGGTGGTGGATTGGCTTTAAATGAGAGTTGCGGAAGGCAAGGTAAGGGAGTTTGTTTAGATGGGTTATTATTAAGTAAGTTTCAACGGAGGCTAGATAAGGAAGGAAAGGGTAGTGTTTTCGTTGAAAAGAACCGTTTTAGAATAGATAGTATAGGGGAATTAAGTGGGATTCAGAAAAAGGGGGCTAGATCAAGAAAAAAGAAATTTGGTGTGTTCTTGTGAGAAAAGTATTGTTAATTCTATTATGTTTTTTACTTTTAGCTAGTTCTGTAATCGCTATAGAGATAGGATTGAATGATAAAGGAATTACAATTACTTTAAAGGATTCTGATATTGATAATAAGGTTAATGAGTTGTCAACCTCAATAAATCCAACTTCCAACATAGAAGAATATATTAATCTCTTGCCTGATACAGATTTCAAGTTAGAGGTTACAGATAAACACATAAAAGAAAATATAACAATAAAAAGAGAACCTTCTTATGATAAAATTGTTTTTGATATTGATTTAGGCATATATAGTTATGAATTAACAGAGAATAATACAATATTGATTAAGGATAAGGGTGTACCATACGCATTAATTCTGCAACCGTTCATAGTAGAGAATAATCAATTATTAGATTTTAGTTTTGATGGTTCGGAGTATGTAATATATTTAAGTAAGGTTGATTGGGAAGGATTAAGTTTCCCTGTTGTTATTGATCCTACATTTATCTATATACAACAAATTACAGGCGGTTCTTTTGATAGAGTAGGTACAGATAATGCAGGGGTGTCAACAGATAATTTTGCTCAATCGTTTACAGTATCTCGCACATTTATAATTAATCAAGTTGCTATAAACATCACAGAAATCAACGGTATACCAGATGGTGAGTTTTGGATAGCAATAACTGATGATAATGCAGGAGATCCTTCAAATAATCTGATAAATGCTTTTTCTAATTTAACAATAGCTAATGTTTCTCAATTATTAGTGGGGAGCATTAATAATTTTACATTTCCAGGTAATATACAATTAGATACAGGTAATATTTATTGGTTAAGGTTGCATAGCAACCAAGCAACAGGCGGTGGAGTTAACAAGGGCTATTCTTTTGGCCGAAGTACTGCTAATGTTTACGCTAATGGTACATTACAAAGGAGTGAAGATGGTGGGGCTTGGATAGATCGAGCAGTTGATTTACAATTTAGAATAAGTCGTTTTATAGATTCTGATTTGTTTAATGATTATGAGCCAGTTGTATTTGAGAATCAACCTACCTCTTTCAACTTAACGATAGGAAATTTAACTTCCAATGCTACACTCTTTTATGATGATGTAGCTTTTTATCCATCATTAACAAATAATGGAAGTCATAATAGATTTGAAGTAAACTTAACAACTCCAAATTCTAAATTCAATACTAATGTTACCTTCTACTGGAATTATACTTCAATAGCTATAAACACAACAACAGATAAGATAGATCAACAAATAGTAGCATTAAGAATTGATAACTGCTCTAATTTTACTATCCCATTATTTGATTTTTATATCAAAGACGAATTAACACAGGCCTTAATCACTTCCAATACATCTTTTTTCTTTTCTTATACTACAGATTTTGATACAACACCTAAACAGTTAACAGTTTCACAATTCAATAGCAATACCTATAAATTCTGTAAAAGTGGGGAAGGTTTTAATATAATAGGTACTATGTCCCACACTGTTCGCAAAGAAGGATATGAAACTAGAGAGTTTGATAGAGATGATATATTATTTAATGAAAACCAAACAGCATACCTATTAGAAACTTCTGTTACTGCAAGTACGATTCTATTTACTATAGTTGATAGTAGTCTTAGAAAGATTGAGGGGGCTAGGTTAAATATTTATAGACTGATAGATGGGGTACAAACTTTAATATTTTCTGCTAATTCTGATTTCGGAGGGCAAGTTTCAACAGCACTAGACCAAACTCATATATATTTTTTTAATTTAACTGCCCCAGGCTTCCCATTGAAATCATTTAGCTTAAAGCCAGTATTAACTTCATACACGATAAAGATAACAGAAGCAGGAGAACTTTTATACAGTAATCAGTATGAAGGTTTGAGATATAAGATAGAACCAAACAATAATAAGTTTAACATAAGCAATAACTTCATACATTTCAACTTTACATTAGAAGGTTTAAATTTAGAACTATGGGGGTTAAACTTTAGCAGAAATAGCTTTGAGTGCATACCTGCAAGTTGTAGTAATGTTTCTACTGATCCCAATGGCGGTGTTGTATCGGTACTGATTAAGGTTAATCATACTGGAAGATTCTACACTAATATATTCTTTAAGAAAATAGGAGATGATCTAGTTAATATCAATTCCTGGCCTAATGACGGAGTTATATTTGAAACTGCTGTTAGGTCAACAGTTACATTATTCGATGAGATAAAGGATAATGTTAGCCCTAATGTACTATCGGTGATAGCTGCATTAATAAGCTGCACATTAATTGGTTTAGCAGCCATGATGGGTATAACTGGAATGGCTTTGGTTGTGATAGCCATAGCTGCAAATATCTTTTTATCCTTGCCTATGATAGGTTTGATTAATCCAGTATTCGGATTCTTTATAACAGTCATGGGATTAGCGATATACTCATTTTCATTCAGAGGGCAATCATAAGATGGCATCAGATTTAATTAAGCTAACATCGATTTTGCTATTTATGAATATAGTTATCTATCTAGGTATGGGGTTTGCTATAACAGTAGATGGGGAAGCAATAAATGATGTGAGTAATTTTAGGTTAAAGGGCGACCTTATGGATAAAATATTATTAGGTTCTTTAGATGATGCGATTACTTCAACAAAAGATAACTTTACGGATTACGATATAAACTTATCTTCTGAGTTTACTATTTTCCCAGAAACACAAGGGGGAGAAGATATAGGAACAGGTGGAATAAGTTTTGTAGATGCTCTTAGGATGGTTATACCTTTCTTCACCATGTTATTTAATATAGCAGTTAGTCCTATAACTCTTTTCACTACATTCAGATTACCTATGATCCTATTAGCAATAGTGGGAATACCTTATATGATTATCTTCATACTAGCTTTGATGTTAGCTATCAGAGGTGTATCAAGTTGAGTTATATAGCAATCAATGATGTGGCAAACCTCTTCTTTCAGATATTCGGAAATGGTTTCATTATGGCATTATTCATAGTTATGTTCTTTGTTGTGATGTTATTCATAATGAGGGCTAACTTCGCTGCAATCTTAATAGTTATACTACCTTTGACTTTAGGTTTGGCTTTCAATAAATCATTTACAAATATGATAGAATTTCAACCCTGGATATTCTATGCTTTGCTGTTGGCCTTCGGTGTAATAGCGGGAACTATGATAATCATTAATGCTTTGAAATAATTTACTATTTCTTAAATTATTTAATTTTTGATTAAAAGTTTTAATCAGTATATAAATGAATAATCGAAAGGTTTATATAGTGGCTATACTAGTAAAACTAGTATGGTTAAAAAAGAAATAATCCAAAGGGTTTGGCTTAACAAGTCAAACGGACAGAAAGCGATAACTATCCCTAAAGATAGTGGAATAGAAGAGGGAGATTTTGTTAGAATAAAAAAGGTGAGTGTAAAATGAGCGGAGAAGTAAATGATAATTTTGAGGAATTAGATTTTGAGGAAGTATGTAGAGTGAAGTTCGATCTGGAGCAGTATTAGAATGAAAGTTAAACTATCCAGGCTTTTAGGCAGATACACAACAATATCACAGATACATAGATTAGTTATGCTTGACCCTGACTGCATAATTGAGTTTAATGACGGAGTTGGAGAGCAAGTTCTACTAGAGATAGACGGAATGGAAGATGGGAACAAATAATATTCTTGATCTGATTTCAACTAATCAAACAGCAATAGTAAGCTTAGGCAGAGATTTTCAAGAGATTAAGAAGCGATTGAAAGCTATAGAAGATTTGACGCATGAAACAAAAAGAATGGTGATGAACAATGCTAGGTATGAACAAGATTAAGGAAACCTGCTTTAATTGCAGGTATCAAAACTCTATAAAGAATAAAACACCAGTATGTATGAGTTGTAGAGAAGGAAAGAAGTTAAAGAATTGGCAACCAGCTACGGATTATCAATTATAATTTATGGAGGTGAAATAAAATGCCAAGTGGAGACGGAACTGGGCCTAGAGGAAAAGGGCCAAAAACAGGAAGACAATTAGGTACTTGTGAAGATGCTAAACCTATTCAAGGATTAGGATATGGGTTAGGTACTGGTAGAGGACAAGGAAGAAACAGGAGAAGGATTAATTGATGATTACCCCCCAAAGGGTATAGCTCTGCAAGTTTTAGATCACCTCTTTCTTGCAGGGGAATCCTCATAGGGGTTAGTTTCATTTCCTCTATGGGGATTTTATATTTATAATGTGTAAGATAAAATATAAGGGTTGATTGATATGACAAGAAATTTATTATGCAGAGCAGGAAGAAAAGATGATGGCGATATAACAATAGGATTTCTCGCAGGTAGGACAAGAAGGGAGATAAAAGCGAAGCAGAAAGAACTAGGCATAAGATGTCATGGTGAATATTTATTATATAAACCCGTGAGGCATATTTAAGATGGAAGAAGATAATTATCAGGAATGGAGATATAACTGGCTGACTGCTGGTTTAAGTGATTATTGCTAATCCTAAATAGGATGGAGGAAACCAAAATGGCAACATTAAAGGAAAGTGCAATGGCATATGAGCCGCCGCAGACATTGAATATAGCCGACTTGGATAAGATTCCGATTGACCTAGAGGTCAAAGACGGAGAAGGAAAAGATAAAGACGGTGAAGTATTTAAGTATAAATACGCAACGATAGATGGAAAAGACTACAGAATAGCAGGGAGTATTCTTGGTGGTATCAAAGCAATACTAGGTAAGATGCCAAACTTAGAATTTGTAGCAGTGATAAGACAGGGTACAGGGATGAGTACTAGATACACAGTAATTCCATATACCGCACCGACAGTAACGACAGAGACTATTGCCCCTAATTAGGGGTTTCTTTTATTATTTTTAGTAGATAGTGAAAGGTGAGTTAATGGTATGGACTAATATATCTCAACATAAAATCAGAAAGCATAATGGAAAGAAGAGTATAAATGAGGCTTGTAAAGACCATGATAAATTATGTAAGGAGTTTAACAATAAGTTCTGGAAAGAGGAATAGATGGTAGAAGAAAATATGCAACCGTTTGAAGAAGTTAAAGAAGTGTTTGACTTTGAAACTGGCGATCTTATAAAAACGAAAGGTAATGTAAAATCTAAGGTAAGATTAAGGGGTATGAAGATAGATAACTATATGGACAATGTTAAGGATTTTTATGATACACAACCATACTTCTATGATAAGAGTGGCATATTTTGGTTCTGGCAATATGATGAAAGTAAATGGGATCTAGTAGATGATATTGAGGTTATGAATGCATTGGACCATAACCTATGTTTCTTCGGCCAGACAGTATCTTCTGGAGTTAAGAAAAACTATCTTGAAGCATTGAAAAGGAACGGAAGAAAAAGAAAACCAAAAGAAGCACCTAAGAAATGGATTCAGTTTAAAAATATGGCACTAAGCCTTAAAAGTGGAGAGATGTATGATGTCACTCCAGATTACTTCTTTACTAATCCAATACCATATAAAATTGGAGATAGTGATGAAACACCAGTAATGGATAAGCTATTTGAGGAATGGGTAGGTAAGAGTTATACCAAAACATTATACGAAATAATAGCATACTGCACATATACTGATTATCCAATACAGCTTATATTCTGCTTATGCGGTTCTGGAAGGAATGGCAAGACCTGCTTTCAGAGACTTCTGAATAGGTTTCTAGGCAAGGAAAATATATGCAGCACAGAACTGGATGTATTACTAAATTCTAGGTTCGAGAGCTTTAAGCTATATAAGAAGCTAGTATGTAGTATGGGAGAAACAAACTTCGGTGTACTATCAAAGACATCACTACTAAAGAAACTTGTAGGTGGTGATAGTATTGGCTTTGAAAAGAAGAATAAAGACCCATTCGATGACTTCAACTATGCAAAAGTAATGATCTCTAGCAATAGTCTGCCTAGTTCTAATGATACTTCAGAAGGATTCTACAGAAGATGGCTTATAATAGATTTTCCTAATGAGTTTCCTGAAGGTAAAGATATACTAAAAACTATACCAGATGAAGAATATAACAATTTGGCTAATAAGGTAATAAAGATACTACCAGAGTTACTAAAAACAGGACAGTTCACTAATCAAGGAGAAATAGCAGAAAGGAAGAATAAGTATATGATGGCCTCCAATCCTTTGCCTCTTTTCTTAGAAGCATGTTGTGATAAGCGAGAAGAGACATTCATATCATATAATGAGTTATATACTGCTTATGTGAAATACCTAAGATGCAACAAGAAAAGGAAGGTAAATATGAAAGAATTTAGGTCAGCTTTGGAAGATGAGGGGTTTTGGATCGAAAGAACAACCAAATCTGTTGATGAACAAATCTTCAAATCTGGCAACTGGATTAATGGTTTAGAACTAAAATATGACTGGAATGATAGGATTTATGTAAATAATGTAAAAAA
>Ga0307928_10000354_pt1 | contig 34955 bp, 88 predicted proteins | sample AceLakmetagen232_FD_201815 | JGI IMG/M metagenome (GOLD analysis project Ga0307928, IMG submission 201815) | Saline water microbial communities from Ace Lake, Antarctica - #232 | ecosystem: Environmental > Aquatic > Non-marine Saline and Alkaline > Saline | place: Antarctica: Ace Lake... | reverse complement strand
TTGTAGTTAGAGAATACGTACAGGGATAAAAAATCCGCGAGCGATTCCCGGGGTAATGGAGACTTGTAAAGGATTACTTCTGCATAGAAGAGAGGTACAGCAGATACAGGTTTCATGAGACTCCGGTGGGGACTCGAGAATGTTGAGAATGTATCTTTTCGGAGGTAGGAGGGGAGAGTACATGGGAAGATGGTGGAAGGAGATATGTGGTGGTAGGAAGAGAGATGAATAAGAGTGCGAACGAACAAAAGAACGGAACTCTAAAACATAACAATATGTTTGAATTTGGATATAAGGATATGGCGAAAATATGTAAGGTGCAAATTCTTACCTATGGTTTCAATTTAACAAAAATTATATTGAGAGAGATAAATGAAAATCAAAGATTTATTGAAAGAAATAGAAAGATGTAAAAAGGAATACCCTGATTTCCTTGAATGGGAAGTTTATACCGAGCAACTTGAAGAATCAGACAAAGAACACAAAAGAAAGCCATCTCCCCCAAAGGAGAGAGATGATATAGTTACTTTGAAAGATGTAATTGATGCTGGGTATGGTCAGGGATGGGATATTATTAGAGAAGGCGGGATGGATGATTGGGAGTATTTTCATTGTGCTGGATTTAACAGCTTATTTATAAAAGAAAAAATTTTTACAGTTAATGTTAATTTCTAAAGGAGCTTTAACAAAATTAAAAAAAGGGTGAAGGATGACCAAGGAATCTAAAATACCAAAAGGTATATACTGTTATGATAAAAAAGGTATATGTCCATACTGGAGAACAATCTTAAGCAGGCCAAAACAATACGATGGGTGGTGTGATTACTTAGGTAAGGGTGATATTGAATTAGCAAAAGAATGTATTTTAAAAAGTAAAAGAATGAAAGATGGGGCCATAGAAATAATGCATGGAAATGAAGCACCATTCCCGGTTTCTCTTCTATGGGATCAGTGCAAGGAATGCGGAATAAACGAAGATTAATATTTATTCAGCGATTTTTATCCAGCAACACAAGAAAGGAGTAGTCATGAACAGAACAATAGAAATACTTAATCATAATATTGATTATTGGTATACTGCAGATCAGGAGATGCCTGACCATGAACAAGGCTATGTTAATCAAATGATTAACCAAAGATATATTGAGGGTCAACTGATTGATACACATACAAACAAAAAAAGTGAAAATATTGGTTATTGGAAAATAAATAATTGCAGATTCTGCCAAGGAACGAATCCAGGCACAGTGGCTCAATTGATAGAGACGATGAAAAACCAGAATGCTACCATTGAAAAGAATAAAGAAATTATTAATGAAATGATAAAGGCTTTAAAACTTGCACCTAAAATAGCACAAACTTTAATGGATGAAGCAGCTGGAACTAAATCTACAGATTGGGGAATCGTTAATGATGGGTTGATGAAAATTAAACAAGTCATGGCGGATGCACAAGCCTTAAAAGATAAGAAATAAAATAACTATGTTGAGTGTAGCTCAGTGGTAGAGCGTTGGATTGTGGCTCCAAAGGTCGTGGGTTCGATCCCCATCACTCACCCCATAAAGGATAAAAAAACATGAGATATGAAAAAACAAATCGTGGGTTTGGAATTATCCTCGAAGAAAAATATCAAAATGTACATAGAGAATTTACTAGATTAATACAAGAATCATCTGCTATTGGTAATTACGAAAGTTCATATAATTCACCAGGGAGCTCATTTTTATGGGTAGGCGAAGATCATCATCTCAACAGAGATCAGGTGAAAGTATTAATAGATCATCTGCAGTATTGGTTAGATAATGGAAAACTCAATGTTCTAAAAGAAAAGAAGAGTGTGATAAAACGTATAGTTATATCTATATTTAAACGTAAAAAGAAATGCTGGTCATTATCTAGCATTGTGGATCCACGGTGGAATAAAACAGAATTAGGCTTCGGTCGTTCTGGAATAAAAACTTGGAGCAAACAATGTATCAAAAATTACGGTGAATTACCAATGGATCTAACTTTAACATTTTGGAAATATTAAGCTATGAGAAGGAGATACTACAGAATTTAAAGCTTAACAAAGGAGAATGAAGATCATGAAAACTTGGTGGATAATTAAAGATAATATTACTCACAATCCAGCCATATTACCAGGTTGGTTATACTACACTGATTGTGATGCTATAGGTCCTTATTGGAGTTATGCAGAAGCAAAAAGGGTATTAGATTATTGGAGTAAGTAAACCTATTGAGAGGAAAAAATTGAAATGAAAAAGTTCATATTTTTAGCAGGAATATTTTTGGCAGGAATATTTTTGGCAGGAATATTGTTAGTTACATTTTTTATGTTTTCAGAAACAGTCATGGCGTGTAGTCCACCTGATCCACAAAACATAAATAATAATACAAACAATAATAAACAAAAGCAAGGACAAATTCAAGACCAGACTCAAAAACAAAACCAAAAACAAAAACAAAATCAGAATCAAGATCAAGATCAATTGCAAGATCAGACACAGTCTACCAGTGTAAGTAATTCTAATGATGTAAGTAATTCTAACGATATAAATAATTTTAACGATGTAAGTAATTCTAACAGCGTAAATAGTTCTAATAATGTGAATAGTTCTAACAGTGTAAATAATTCAGATAGCATAACTATCAACCAGGGACGGGAGTTCGTAAATCCTGGAAGTGTTGAATACGGCAATCTTATTTATAGTGCTCCACGATTTGATTCTTATAGTGCATGGAGTGTTGAGGAAGTTTGTCTCTATGGAAACGAATTTAATATAGTTGATATAGTTACAAGTTTGATTGAGAACGGGATGTTAAAAGAAGCTACCGTTGATTCTGGAGTTTTCATTACAGTACTCTATGGTAAAAAACCAAAGGCGGGACTTACCAGAACTGGATACATGGCGGTAATGGCCACCAAAGAAGGAAGTGCTCTCGATGCTCTTTACTGGATTATGTATAGAGCATATTTGATGGGAGGAACTACGATTCATGTTATTGGAGAAGGCGTTGAAAAAGAATTAAAGTCAAGTGGATGGGGAATAGGTGGTTATACTACAGGCGCCACGATCAGTGATAAAGGAACTTCTTCTAAGATTCTCGGTGTAGGTACTGGATATTCGAGGGCTAAGGCTAAAGAAGAACATGAGCCTTGGGTCAGGGCAATTATATTGAAGTGAGGACAACATATTAAAACGGGGTGACAGTAATGATCGATACATACACCAAAATAATTCTTACCATAATAGCCGTAGTCCTGGTCATGCTATTATTACGACCAGCACTAATCCCTAATTCAGTAACAGCATCTGGTCTTTCTAATGTTAACATTGCAGAAGTTGGTGGATACATTGTACGTGGTGGAAAAATCATGGTGGAGGTGAAATGATAATCACAGATTCAGATCGATATATACAACAAATGAATTTTGAAATGATTAAGCTCGAAGAAGAAGAAAAGTTACCATTCGAAAGTAAAAGAGGTTTCATTCACGGTTATCAAATCGCTGCTTCCTATTGGCATAAACGCGGTTTCACCGAAGGTTGGAATGATCACATCGAACAATTATTTGAAATCATGGAGAAGGTTGGAAGGAAAAGCGCATGTTAAAAAGATTAATGCAAACTAAAGGTTACAAGCTATTTATATTTACAATCATAATGCCAATGACTGGAGTTGTTTTTATGCGGTGTTGGTGGTTTGGTTTATTATTAATCACATTTCAAATACCTTGGTTTTTGGAAAACTGTGATTAGAAAACTGTTGTAAGAAATAAATAGGAAGAAATAAATAGGAAAGAAAATGGAGTCAGTTAAAGAAACAGTTAAAATGTATGCCACTCGTAGAATAGGTGAAAATGTTCCTAATTCACAATTAACCTATTTCATTGATGTTGCTAAAGAATGGCTCTGGGAAGAAGAAGAAATTGTAGAAATTTTAATTTTGCCTCTACCTTCATCTTATGTCTCAGATTAACTGGATCTATTAATCTAAACCATAGGAGAAATTATATCATGCAAATTTCTCTTCAAGGATCAAACAATAAAAAATCAGCATCTGATATTGAACAAGCCACAGATAGATTTTTTGTCGCTGAAGAACTCTTCAAGGGTCCTAACAATAATCATAAATATAAAATAGGTCAAAAGTTAAGATTAGTTGGTTTGGTGGACTATCCTGAATTTAATGGAGAACAAGTAGAAATAACATCTTTCAGAGAAGATGGGTCTTATGGGAAAGCATATTACTTTAAGGCTGATAATTTTGAAATTGCTTTACAGCTTAATTGGACTTATGAATACAGGTTGGAGGAAATAGAAGCCGGCGAGGAGAAACGGTAGAGGAGAAAATATAATGTTTAAAGTATGGATAGGTGATCTAATTAGAATCAGCCATGGTTGGATTCCTGGTGAGTATCTATATGAAAAAGAACTTTTTAACAAAGCAAGTTGGGACATAAACAAAGTGTGGATATTAATCGAAGTATATGGAATTTAGAAGAGGGCATTATGAGAACATGGATATTAGGAGCGGGGCTTCTTATTGCAGAAGCCATTAGACCAAATTATGAAGATAGTTCAACTATGAGTTTTTTTATGATTGGGTTACTTATCAGTGCAATAATCTTGGACATGGTAGAATTTAAAAAGTAGGTATCATGATGAGTACTAAAATTCCACTCGAAGCAATAAAAAATATATATGATGAATTTGGTCTCAACATCCATTCTGTTCCAGCCAAAATCCAAGGACAAGTAAATTCATTAGTAAAAGAAGTTATTAAAACACGTACAAAACTTTGGAGGTATAAGAATCATGCAGCTCAATCTCACAGAACAAATCAGTCAACACCAGAATAGTTTATTAACAGATATAATTTTACATTGCCTTACAGATACAGTCATGAAAGAGTTTAATGGTTTGCCTATTTATCCAAATGGAATAACTGCAGATGTATGTTTTTCTATTAACGGTCATGAGCTTGACTTTGAAGGATTCTGTAGGCATTGGGAATCTCAAGTAAACAGAATGATACAAGATGAAGCAGCTGAGTTATTTCAAAATAAATTCAATGATGTTGCTGAACTTTTAAATGATTTAGAAGAACGATTAAAAGAAGAAGTTAAAAAAAGATTAGAGGACTGGGAAAAAGAGGAGAAATGAAAAATGTTATCAGTACATAAAAGAAAAGTATTTAATGGATATGTTGATACTAGAGATGGTCATCCTTCAGAATGGATAATTAATAATGAATTACATATCCCACCAATCTGCAGTAATAAGTCGGATATAGATCATTATCAATCAGGACACAAAGTAAAAATTACAATAGAATGGGATGAAATATCATGATCACACTTCCTGAGAGTCTTACCGCAGTTAAATATAATGGGTATTTTTGGGATGTTAAAACTAAAGAATTATATTCCCTTAAAATAGCTGGTGAACTAAGAAAATTAACAAAAAATAAACGCAGTAGATTTAATATACGAATGCCTTATACTACTAAATATTATTACATAATATCTGTTAATGGATTTAGAAAATGTCTTTTAGATTTACATCTAGAAAAACTCAAATTAAAAGATAGTGTTATTCCAACACAGGAGAGAGATCATGACTAAAAAAATAACCACCGATAATTTCCTCACCGACGAGGATATCAAACAATATTATATTCTCGCATATCCTGTTCTTAAAAAATTAGTCAGAGATTTTCTTTCAGCTACAGGACAAACTATGATAACCGCCACAGTTGTGGATTTCGTAGATTGGGTAATTGAGCAGACATGAAAAAAATAAAGTTTAATTGGCAATGTATTCATTGTGGCAAAAGAAATATTGAAGAATTTTCATTCCAATTCGATATTCCAAAACAATATTCAAGTGTATGGACCTGTTCAAAATGCAATAAAAAAACATTAGTTATATTTACTTTCAGCATTGAATTACCAAAAGATCAGGGAGCACCATGAAAAAAAATATTATATTAATACTATTATTTATATTTCTAGCAGGATGTGCTTCTTTTAAACCAAACCCAAGACCCTGGACCAGGAAGGAAAAAACAGCAGCTGGATTTTTTGCTGTAGCTCATGTAGCTAATGCCTTTTCGACAAAGGCAATTTCGGACAGTCCCTATTGCTACGAAAGTAATTTTATTATGGGAGAGGATCCATCCGATAAGAAAATCGTTGGATACTTCTCTATCACTGGAGCTATTGCATTAGGGATAGCTCATTTCTACCCGAATACAAGAGTTCCGTTGTTAATGGGATATGGAGGTATAAATGCTTTTTTAACAATGTATGATTATTCTTTGGTCAGTGATCAGGAAAGAAAAAATGGACAATGAAACTTAAACGCATTACAACCCGACTCCGTAAATTTTTTACCTATATCCTCGTTTATCTCACTGTAGCTGGGGCTTATACTTTTACAGCTTTCATAATCGAGGAAGCAGAACAACAAGTAATTTGGGGCACATGGCCTGCACAGGATGCAAAAAATTGGGAACTAGTTTTAGAAGGTTGTGATATTCTCGAAAGTCTAAATCATACCATGAAAGTTATAAACTGGAGTATTGGTTATATTCAACCATTAGCTTTAATAGCTTATCATAGTTATTGGAAATCTACAGCTTACTACATAAAAAGTTTAAAAGGTAATGTCTTTGCAAAAGCACCAGAAGTCTTTGATGGTAGACATGTTGAATTTATGTTTACTCCTCAAAAAATCATTCAGGAGAGTGATCAAGGAGAAAGTAGTCAAGTAATACTTGTCAATAGGAAAATCAGAGTGATGGTAGATGAAGCGCCATCGAGTATAAAAAGAATGAAAATAACAGGAATGGTTAGAGTAGAAGGTGGTTTAATATATGTGGAGAAAGACAAAAAGCAGGAGAAAGACAAAAAGAAAGGAAAAATAAAATGAAATTAACATCAGAGAATGTAACAAACATATTTGTAGATTGTTTATTTGCAGATGGGGAAAGCCAGGAGGATGCAATATTTGCAGATGGGATAGTACTTAATTATGGTTTTCATCCAGAGCGATTAAGTCAGCATGAGAAAGAAATTTATTCAATGCTCCAACAATTACCAAAGGAGTTCCAAAAAGATTCCGGAGGAGGAATGTCATTTCTCAATGCTTGTAAGACCAATACTGGAGAACAATGGGGAGATCATCAAATCATGGAGCAGCTTTTTGTTCTTGGAATTGCATGCAAAAAAGTTACACTCCTTTTACCAAAAGAGAGATGGGAATTATTACCTGGAGGTATGCCGTACTATAGCGTTGAGTGATTATAGTATTGAGTAATTGTAGCATAGCATAATTGTAAAATCAGGAGAGGAAAAAATGAGAACAAGATGGTCAGATCTTCCATTAGTTAGATGTCCTCATTGTGGAAAGGAATTCCAACGTGATGATTATTACGATATAAAAGTAGGTGATTCATTTGATTGTTGTTTCTGTGAAAAAGAAATTTATGTTATTCAAAAAGATACAGTCATAAGCGTTAATCTCAGCACGGAGAAATGTTAAGTGGGAGAAAGAAAAATGAAATTTGAAGGAATGGAAATTCTCAAAAATCAACAAGAAGATTTTTATGGAATCAAATGGGTGTTACGAGCTCTATCAAAAAATAGTCATCTAATCGTATATGATCATATTTTCTTTGAAGATGGTTATTGTATTGGTACGGATGGACACCGAATGCATATCTATGAATATGTAGGTAAATATGAAAATGGAGCCTATGAAAAAATCTTAAATAACACCGGTAAAATTATACTTAAGTTTATCCCTAATCAAAAGTATTTGGATTGGTTAAGTATAAACACTACATCAATGAAGCCACTTGAAATTAAGTTTCTTCCAGATCTTTCATCGATTCCATATACTAAAGTAATCCGGAATATGGATCCATCAGTAACTATACAGTTTTCTTATTTTGATAATTTGGTACGAAGTACATGGACAAAATGGACAGCGTATATCTATGACAAAACAGATGGTGTCTGGTTTATGACTGATAGAAGAATAGCATTAATCATGCCCATGCATGTGGTGTGATCAACAAAAAATTAATAGTAATTTATTAACCAAACTTAAGGAGAGCACTATGAAAGAACTATTTTATTACATGAGAGATGAAACTAATGCACCAATCATTACAGTTTGTTTACTGGTCATTGTAGCAGAAATGCTAGTAATAGCGCGAGGTGTTGCTATCTGTAGCGATCTGGATACTCCGTGCAAAAAACAAAATATTCGTTTATCTAATGGTCCCGGCATCGCATTACGACGAGCACATAAAGCCAATGATGAGGGCAAGAATTCAATGCCAATCAACAGACCAGAAGCAGTTGATATAATTTCAGATGTGAGCGATGATAATTATCAAATCTGGGATGATCTCAAATTTCCTGGAATCTTTCATCATAAAGCTTTTTTTCTTCCAACTCTTAGTCCAAGAGAAGTACGCATATTATCGGCGGCGGTGAAGTAGCGGGGGTAAAATAGTAGGGGTAAAGTAGCAGGGACAAAGTAGCAGGGACAAAGTAGCAGGAGCAATATAATCATGTTATTAAAACTTCTTATACCAGGAGTTAAAGTGGGGAAATTAAGCTTAGAGTATAAAATTGAAAAAATTAAGAAGGATACACACATGAGAATTAAAACAATCCATGTTTCCGTAGATAAAGCAATTGAGAAAAAAACCTGGAAAGATAATCAAGCTAAAGGCAGTCGATGGGGTCTTACTTATGGTGCCGATGCTGACCTCAGTAGACGTGATGATCCGATCGAATCTATAGTAAATTTAGATAATCAATTGCGGAAGTTGATAAAAGAAAGGTTAGGGGGAGAGTGAGAGAAGTTGGGAAAGGAATAAGAGAGGTCACACTAAAACAAACAGGCTATATGGTTGGTGGAGATACAGTCATTAATCTTTGGGGTGGAGGTCAGGGGAAAGTTACAATAGATGAGACATTTATTCCATTAGATAAATTATCTAAGGAGAATCTGCTTCGTTGTATTAATGATGGACGATTTGGTTGTGAATCTTTTGATAATGCAGATTTGTATATTGATGATATGTTTGAAAATGGTTACCGGGAATTTAATAGAATAATTTTAGTAGATGGTTTATCTTTTAGGCAACAATATTTTTGTTCAGGGATATAATGATACTTGAAATAGATAAAGAAGATTTAATAGATATAATAAAAGAATGTATAGTAGAAGTTATCTGGGAAACAGAAAAATGTCTTTACATATTTTCAGATGAAGATATCCAAATGATTGAAGATAAGATTGATGGGGAAATAAAGTCATGAACGGAATCAAGCTAGGTTCGGGCATTAATAATTGTGAATGGAATGTTGAAGGTCGTTGTACAAATTACGAAATTACATACAATAAAAAAAGACCTGGATTTTCAAGAGATTGGGATTCAAAGCAAAATTGTACTTGTTCAATTATTGGCGTTCATAAATGTCATAGATACGTAGCACAAACAAGATAAGGGGAGTTATGGATATTTTTAACGAAGTAGTTGGAATAAAGGCTCTTCAGTTTTTACAAGAAGAAGTTGCAGGAATTAAAGAAACAAATGTTCAGGCAAAAATCAGTTGGAATAGCATGTCAAGATTTGAAAAGAAAAATACGATAGAGATTCACGATATGTTAAAAACTAAAGGAGAACCAACCATGCCAAATTTTGAATTACTTTCGGATCATGTAAGCAAACTCAAATCACTGCTTGATGACAGGGAGGTTGGATTAATAAGTTGGAATATGTCTGTTGGTTATTTCTGGGAAAAAATTGCAGAGATGTGGGGAGTTGATATTAACAAAGAAGACATTAAGGAAAATGAAAAAGAGGATAATGCTGGAGTTTTGAATATTCCTAAAGCGATAACAACAAGAAAAATAAGAAATTAATCTCAGCAGACTGGAGAAAAAAACATGAATGATTCTGCAAAAGTAAAACAAGCAAGATTGTGCAAAGATTGTGTACATCGTCGCTCTTCAGATGGTTGGTGTAAAGCCAAAGAAAAACATATTCCTAGAAAGACTGATATGACAGGTAAAATAACTGTTTGTGAAAAATGGTCCCAAAAAGGAAAAAAATAATCACAGAGAAAAAACTATGGAGTCAATAAACAATCTTCAAATATTGTGTGAAAAACATGGACCAAAACCACAGAGCCGATTCAATAGTTGGGATCCAAAAAATTTTATTGGTCATCATGTTAAAGTTAGTTTCAAGATAGATAATCCAATATCTCCATCAGTAAAAACAGAACATATGTGGGTAAAAATACATGGAAAAAGAAAAACAGAATTAATAGGTATTCTCGACAATTATCCAGTCTACACTGATCTTATTAAATTTGGAGATGAGATCACTTTATCAATAAATAACATTGAAGCTGTTTTGGGGAAAAATGGCGAGTTACTTTAAAAGGAAATAATTATGTCTGACTTCACTTGTCGTAATGGCCATGCAGTAAGTATCAAAGATAAGTTTTGTTCGATCTGTGGTCTCCCTATCAAACACGAGGATAGAAATCCTCAGACATATGAAGAATATGTAAGAGATTTTGAAAAAGAAAAAAGCAGAATGAGAAAAAAGATGGAATCAAAGTTAGAATCAAGATTGAACCTGGGAGGGAAGTGATGGATGAAAGTAACTGCAGGCAAGAATGTAGAGAATGTAGGGCAGCTTTAGCCACATTAGTTGATATATATGTAGAAAATATCGGAACTAATTCTGAATTTATTTCTTGTATTACTCCACCGCATGCAAGCTCTATGACTTATTTTGAACGTAGAAAGTCTGAAGTTTGGTCTGCTTGGGATGAAGCAAGAGCAGTGCTAGGTGGCAAATATGTGGAAAAAACTAAAGGAGATCTGGAAAAATTCTGTCCAGATATGGAGAAAGAATAATGGATGAAAAAATTCTCCGAAGAACAATTATAGTTTTTTTAATATTAATAGCTGTATTGATTATTATAAAAGTGTCAGGAGGTTAGCGCAACAAGAAGGATAGTGCAACAAGGAGGATAATTATGAAAAGAATCGAGTTTCGCTTATCAATGCCTGGTGTCGGTTCATGGAATGGTAAATGGACTGGTGAAGGTCGTAATTACAGTATTGTACGTAAGATTTCTGATAAGTGGACAAACAAACTTCTTTCCGGTAAAAATACTGCATCGTGGTCTCATCATTGGGACGATGGCTGGTCTGCACAAATTTCAGCACGAGTTGTCCCTGTCGGTGAACGGCTCAAAAAGTCAGATGGTTTCTACGGGTATGGATGGATGGTAGAAAATATTTTGGCTTATGATAGTACAGGGAAACCAGAGAGAGAATAGGGGAGGATAATTATGTCATTGTTTTGTTTAATAATCATGATTACCTGTATAGCAGAAATGTTTATTCTTTTCTTTGCATTCTACCGAAATGAGTGGGTTTTAAAGGCACGATTAAATGCTATATCTGAGGAATATCTTAATCAGTTACCATCATACGATTATATGTTTAATCATAAGTTTTGGGTTTTTGATGTTAAGAAATTTTTGAAGAAATAGAACAGAGGAAATGGATCATGGTATGTCCTGAATGTAAATCAAAAAATATAGAAATCCGAAAGGGTTATAAAGGAAATTATTATTTTGATGTAGACCTTTACTGTAAAGACTGTGATAAATTTGTTGCTTGGTATCGAATACTTGATAATGATTGGATCAAAGATTCATGTATCGTAATCAATAGAGGAACGTCCCTGTCAAATCGCGGCTAAATCTAACAGAGACGTTTATGGAGGATAGTTATGAAAGAGAGTCAGTTATGATAATAAAATACTATTCTCTTATTGTCAAATCGGAAACTAATCTTCGCTGCTGAATTAAGAAAATAAGAAAAAATAATAAAATTAACAAAAAATAATAAAATTAACAAAAAATAATAAAATTAACAAAGGAGAAGACTATGCCAAATTGGTGTGATTGTGATCTTTCAGTACGGTTACCGTATGAAGAAGCAAATAAAGAAAAAGCAAATAAAGAAAAAGCAAATAAAGAAAAAGCAAATAAAGATGAAGCAAATAAAGAAGAAGCAAATACAGAAAAAGCAAATACAGAAAAGGTAAATAAAGAAAAGGTAAATAAAGATGAAGGCATTAAAGAATTAAAACGTTTTCAAGAATTTGCAAAGACTGAAAATAGTATTCTTGATGCTGATAAGTTTATTCCATATCCACGAGAGTTCAAAGAGCTTGATAAAAAAAGCTGCAGAATATGCGGAAAAACTCAAGACTCTTCCAGTAAAAATAAAAAGAGACATGCCACCATACATCAAGGATGGGTTCAATTCCGGTGGATATGAATGGTGTATAAAAAACTGGGGAACCAAATGGGGGATCTGTAATGCTGAGCTAGGGAATGCTGATTATATTTCGGCTGATTCTATCTCGTATGAACTTGAGTATACATTCGATACAGCTTGGTCTCCGCCAACACCTATCGTCAAAAAAATGTCTGAAATGTTTCCATCTCTTACTTTTACTTTGAAATATTTTGAGGGTGGCGGTGGTTTTAATGGATTATATGTTTGTGAAAAAGGAGAAGTTATTCGAGATCTAACCGGAGATTATTTCGGCAACCGGGGAGGATGAAAGCTGTTTTTAATAAAAATATTTTTGTTGGCAGTGGCGAAATATGGCAAGCGTTAGTGGGATTGGGAATAATTAGTGGAGATCGAATCAATCAAGGGGATTCCTACTTGCCATCGGTAGACGCTAACAGGCGGTTAGAATACTGACTTACTGAACCCATTGTGTTCACAAAAGGTCAAACTGTCGAAAGGCTTTGGAATAGAAAAGCTAAAACAGGTTCATGCGGGTTCAAATCCTGCCTGCCAACGCTAAGAGAAGATAAAAGGAGAATAACTAACAAAAGGGAGAATAAAAAATGCACATGGTAATTAGAACAATTGTCTATGCTACAAACCCAGAAGAGGCTTTAGATAATGCAAGAAGTATTTTTGATAAACTATGTGAACAAGGAACATTTGATTATTTCACTATGTTCGATGAAGCAGGAAGTTGTGTATCAGGCCGGGGGAGATGGGGTGATTTAATCCCGGTTGCTAATGTAACTAGTCCTGAGGGAACAGAATTAGTGAATGAAGGATGGGAATCAACGGTCAGAGATTTTAACGAAGCAATGGAAGAAATTAGAGAAAACATTATACTTCTTACCAATGAAGAAATCATGGAAGAACAAGGAGATAGTTTTCTCATTAGATACCGATTTCATCAAATTGGTCAATACGAGGGTTCTGGAATTTGGTTGTATGATAACGATGGTTCTGGTATCCGCAACAAACACCATCTCGATAATGCTCTTAATAAGTGGCCAGATTTGAAAGCTGTCTCAGAAGAAAATGCAGGAAAATATGATGGTTTAGATGTTTGGGTAGTACCTGCAGATGTACATTATTAAAAAAGAACATAGATTTGAAATGGAAAGGTTTTTTAGCATGGAAACAAAAAAGAATATTTCATATCGGATAATGGAAACTCATGACTTTGGTAATTCATGGTTTTACCGTATCGCTGATGATTGTGGAAGACCTGAAGATGATTTAGAGATTGAAGTTGAATTAGATAAATCTGGAATACTTTGGCTGTCCTTATCTGGAAACCATACTATCGCAGATTGGTGGGGATATTCAAAAAGGATATGCCGAATATGGAAACGAATAAAATTAGTTTCTAGATTATTGTTTATTGGGTGGTTTGAAGCACATGGAGAGTTTATAATTTTAGAAGAAAAGCATATAGATTCAATTATTAATTTTTTAGAAGAAGTAAAGAAAAAGAAGATAAATCTAGAACAACATCAAAAAAACTAAAAATTCTAAAAACATAAGGAGAAAAATTATGGGACAATATTGGTATTGTGTAAATTTAGAAAGAAAAGAATTTGTAAGTCCACACAAACTCGGCTGTGGTTTAAAACTCTGGGAACAATTAGCTAATCATCCGAGCACTGGGACAGCATTAATAATCCTTACAGCTGTAATGCCAGGAAGACGTGGTGGCGGTGATCTTGATATGGATGAAAACTGGCATGGTCCGGAAAGATTACCTGAACATAACATAACACCTGGTCCAATGCCCGAGGAATACCCGGCTGTTGCTAAAAGAACAATAGGTAGATGGGCAGGCCAAAAAATTGCGTTTGTTGGTGATTATGCTGAAAATTCAGATCTACCAGAAGAGTTCGAGGCAAAATCAATTTATGATAAGTGTTCTGGTTATGAGAAAATAGAAAGTAAAGATAGATTTACAGATATCAGTGATGACGTATGTAGAGTGATAGAACATGAACTCAATGGTAAATTTAAGGATGATGGTTGGAAAAAATTTAAGTTTGATGGAGAAGAGGAGGAAAAATAAGTTTGAGAGATAGAAACTGAAGGAGAAACAAACTGGGGGAAAATAAATTATGAATTTTAATTATCATATTTATGAATCAAATATTAAATGTCCTTACTGTAATAAAGATTGTGAAGATTATGATTATGCAGTAGCTCAAGATTTAGAAACAAAAATTGAATTTGAATGTGAATATTGTGAAAAGAAATTTTATGCTAAGGCTTCTATTGTTTATAGCACTCATTCTAATTGTAAACTTAATAACGAGAAACATGATTGGGAGCAGGCACCTAATTATCCTACTGTTTTTAATTGTAAAAATTGTTCCGAATATTATGTGAAAAGGAATAAGGAAGAAGAGAAAAAGGAGAACTAAACAAGGAGAAAAAATTATGAGTACAAGATGCAATATCATCATACAAGACAAGCACCATCACGCAGTTCAGCTTTATAGGCATAGTGATGGATATCCCGAATCCAGATATGGAGTTATAGCTGATTTGCCAGAAGTCCTAGATTATGCTTGGGAATTACCAAGGATGGAAGTTGATGATTTTGCGGCTGCTATAGTCCGTGCATGGAAAGACGGACCAGGAAATATTTATATAAATGGTACAGCAAATTTACCAGATTCTTTACATGGGGATATTGAATATTATTACATCATTAAACCTGATGAAAAGACCTGGAAAGTAACTGTGTTTTCCGCTAATGGCAATAAAATATGGGAAGGTTTAATAGGGGAAAAGTTTCCTGATGAATTATTGGAGGATTCATAAGGGCTGGATTGGTAGGTATACCAACTGCGAGGGGGTGGCGATAATGTGTGAGATGAAAACATCTTATAAGGCTCATTACTCTGGAGTGTCTAATAAGGCTATGACTATACTCTATGACGTAGGTTGCATTTCGCAGAGTGCTTTCAGGCCGGTTATCTCGTAAGCATGAAAGGTCATTGTATAATTCCTGTCTTCCAGTCCAAAAATACTATCTTAAGAAAATTAATAAAGAAGGATAAAAATGAAATGTCCAAATTGTAATACTTCAATACCATACGGATCTATGAGAATTATCGAAGGTAATCCAGATGATGATTTTGTAGAAATAGAGTTAATCTGTGATGAATGTGATAAAGAATATTGGGGTCGTTTTGAACAACAATATTTGATTCATGTTGAATAGCTTTATAAGGATTGGGATGGTAAGTAGCTGGTGGCATAAACAAACTATGCTTTCGTCGAATACGGTGCAGCTTTAATTGCTGGAGGAACTTACCTTTCCAACCCAAATATAAAGAATAAGAAATAACCAAAAGGAGTAAACAATGGCACAAACAAAAGGATTAGCTGATAAAGCAATGTTAGTCAGTCTTACTATTTCGCAGTGGGTATTAATAATAATGGATAAGCCTGCTACTAAAAAATTTACTGTCGATAATTCTGTAAGTACCGGGGCTTGTACAGTGCGTAAGCGTTTGTTACCGAAAAAGGGCGCTGTGATAGAATTACAAGCAGCAGTTAGTGCATTGAGAAAATATCATGGACAGATGACTTTACCATGGACTAAGGGAATAGGGATTCTTGCAAGTTCAAAATATACTGAATATTCAAGTAAAATGCGAGAACTCATTACTGCTTTTAAGACAGCGAAGAGTCATTTGATTACTGAGTATCCTAATCTGAAGGATGAAGCTAAGCTTGATTTAAATACCTTATGGCAGGATAAAGAATATCCAGCAGCAAGTGATTTCGATAGAAGGTTTGATGTAAGTATTGACGTTATGCCCATACCGCAAAAAGGTGATTGGCGAATTGATCTGGTTGATGAAGAATTAGAAAAGCTCGATGATGAACTTGAAAAACGAGAGGGAGAAAGGATAGGAAAAGCTAACCAGGAATTGTGGAAGCGTTTATACGAACCGGTAAAACATATGGTAGAAGTGCTCCAAAAAGATAAGCCCAGAATTTTCAAGACTCTCATATCCAATATCTTAGATCTTACATCTATTTTACCTGATCTTAATCTTGCTGAAGATTCAAAACTTGAGAAGCTCAGAAGGGAAGTAGAAGATGAACTTTGTGATCTCTCCGTAACTGAGCTCAAAGAATCTCCGTTCCTACGAGATAAAATTGCAGAGAAGGCTGAAGAACTACGGAAGAAAATCAAAGAGGATGGCGGAATTATGGATGGTGATGTTGTGAGTGGTAATAGTGCAGATGATGGCGTTGCAGATGATGGCGTTGCAGATGATGGCGTTGCAGATGATGGCGTTGCAGAGTTCATGAGTGGTTATACCGGCAGTAAATACAAAGATAATAAAGTCATAACAGAATTTGGCGAGCCTGTTGTAGGGCAGAAAAAAATAAAGGGAGTATGAATGATGACATACGAAGAATTCGAAAAAATTATGGATGCTGATGTTACATTAGCCGGTATGAGCGATGATAATAATGCATTTCTCGGATTGAAGATCATAAGAAAATATTTATCAATAGCTGGAATTGAGGCTGCTGATCACGATATTATTTATTCTGTTGATGTAAAAGCATTATTGGCTGCTGGTATCATTCAAGAGGATGCAGAAAAATTAAGAGAATTAAATTGGATGATAGACAATGGTTCCATGGCTTGCTTTGTATAATATTTATCATATTTGAATTGGAGAAATCATAATGGTTAATTCAGAAGAACGAATAAAAAAACTTTGGATTCAATGTCCAAGAGGTTCGATTGAAGATCCTGTTTGGCTCGATACTTACATGGATTTTTCATGTTTAGAATACCACATCTTATGTGAATCATATGAAGCGCTTATGGATGAAAAGACAGGAATGAGCAGAATACAATATATTGTAAGCTAAAAAGGAGTAATAGTGGATCTACAGACAACTAAAAAGTTAGAAAGAATTCAAATAGCTGTAGAAAATGTCTGGGCATTTCTCAATAAAAACAAAATCTCAGGACCTTTCCCCCTTTGGTTAGATTTTAATTGGGCAGTAGATGAGTTAAGAATCTTACTAAACAAATGAACCATACACAGACTTCCGCACTTATATACCTTCATCAACAAGCAGATGATCTGCTCACAGATTTTGCAAATGCTAAAATTGTACCTGCTTTTTTTATTAATCAAATGAATGACTTACTAAACAAACTTGAAGCATTTATTAAAGAAAATAAATCAGCTGATGTTTCTTATGAAAGAAGTATAAAAATAGATAAAAGTCATTTTAGAGTTGGGGAGAAAAAATGAAAATAGTTATGGACATTGTTGGAATCGATAGTGATGTAATTGTATCAGTTCCAGACAATTTAGATAGAGAAGAAGCAATAGAGTGTGCGATAGAAGAAGTCTGTATGATTAAAGAAAATTGCATTGAGATCAAAGAAGTAATTAATGAAAAATATGTAGAGTATAAAAGAATAAACAATAAGGAGTAACTATGAAACCATCACAAATTTTGGATGTATTAAGAGTCGGCATACCTAAACAACGAAATTTTTTATTAGTAGGTGATCCTGGTGTCGGAAAAACTGATGTTGGTAAGCAGGGAGCCAAGTTAGCCGATTATGAGTGTCAGATATTTCATCCAGTCTGGAGTGATCCTACAGATCCTAAGGGCATGCCTTGGATTTATATGCCAAAAGAATCTGAAGCGCCCCGAGCTGAATTTATTCCATTCGGTGATTTACGAAGATTACTCGAAACTACTGTTCCGACAGTTGCGATACTTGATGATTTAGGACAAGCTGCTCCATTGGTACAAGCCTCATATATGCCATGGTTGCTAGAACGCCGGATTAACGGTAAGAAATTTCCAGATTATGTTTCATTCCTCGCTTGTACAAATCGTAGAGATAATAAAGCAGCAGTAACGGGTATACTCGAACCGGTAAAATCAAGATTTGCAAGCATACTTAATTTTGAAGTAGATGTAGAAGATTGGATAAAGTGGGCTATTGAACATGATATCCATACTGTTATGAGAGCATTTATCAGATATCGCCCAAATTTACTCCATGATTTTCAGCCTACCGGTGATATGACAAATTCTTCAATACCAAGAACAGTGGCTAACGTGGCTAAATTATTTACCGATAATTATCCACAAGAAACAGAATATGAATTATATCAAGGCGCCGCAGGTGAAGGTTTTGCTTCTGAATTTTTAGCATTTGCAAAAATCTTTCGTAAGCTCGTAAATCCAAAAAAGGTTATCCAGGATCCTGATTCCATTGTAATCCCTGATACACCTGATGTGCTTTATGCATTATGTGCTGCCGTAGCTCATTTATCAAATAAGAAAACAATGTCAAGTATAGTTAAATTTGCAGAAAGACTGGCTATGTGTAGTAGTTTTCAAGATGGTGTAGCCAGGAGTGAGTTTGCGGTATTGCTCATCAGGGATAGTTGTAACCACGATATTGAATGCAGAAATACGCGAGAGTACATAGAATGGCAAGCTAAGAATCCTGATATAGTGGTGTAGGGGGTAATGGTATAACAGGAGAATAATATGAATGATTTAGATAAAAAATTTTATACGTTAGCTTTTGTGATTCAGATTAACAATAAGGCAGAAGAAATAGATCCAACTAGTGAACAAGATTGGTATTCACTTACATTAGGCTGGGCTATCGGGAAAGGTCTTACTTCTGATGAAGCTCATGATTTTGCTCGGTATATTAGATATGAAACAGAGTGGGGATAATAGGTGTGAGGATAGGTGATTTAGAAGAAATGAAAAAAGAGTTTTTTAAGAAAGGTGGAAAAGTTATAATTTTACCGCCAAACACATATGCTGCTGGGATAAAAAAATTTAGTCACTTTCCACAACATTCTTCACATACAAGAAAACCATTAACTTCAGGTCGTGGGCAAGGTGTATCACAGGCAAACATAGTTTATAGTGGTAATCCAGAGGGGTGAGAACATGAAAACTGAATTATATAAAGAATATAGTTTAAGTTATCTTGAAAAAATATTTCCTGATAGCGAATTTCGATTTGAGGGTAATGATTTATATGATGAGAATGAACCATCTGAATTCCTGGTTATTGATGATGCAAAAGAAACTTATATTTGGTCAGGTCATATAGAAGCTTCTGGTGCTACTTATAAACGAGTAGATTAATCCGGAGAGATTAAAGTGAAATATCCAAAAGTAGTACAAGAAAAAATTGATTTTCTGCAAAAATATGAATGGAATATTAATTTGAAGGAATTCAATATCTTCCATTTATATCCAGGAGAAATTGCATATCCAAATGGATTTCACGATAGCAGATTTTTTAATCTGGTTGGATTCAATACTGAGTTAATGAAAAAACGAGATTTGGGAAGACATGATAGTTTGGATTTCTGGAGGGAAAAACCCAATATTTTATTTGCAAGAGTATTCGCTGATGGAGCATTCTTAATAAAAATGAATTGTTTGGTAGAAGCTGAAAGCAATACTCAAACTGTATATATAACTGGAGTAACGAAACGATAATAAACGAATTGGAGTAATTTATGCCAACCATTCCAGGTCTTAATACTTTAATTGATTATAAACAGCAAAAACGTTTAATCCATACCAGGAAGGTTTTAATACTTGATTATCCGTTCTGGGGAGCGCTTGCCTTGCGGCTTATACTTAAAGAGGATACTTCTTGTCAGACTGGTTGGACGGATAGCATTACGCATGGTTACAATCCTTATTGGATCAAAACACTCTTAGATCAAGAACTTCTTTTCCATGTTGCTCATGAAGTTACTCACTGCATGTGTCAGCATCCCACTAGGTTAGCTGGGAGAAACAAAAAATCATATAATCTTGCTGCCGATTTTGTAGCTAATAGTATTTTAGACAAAGCAGGGTTTATCATACCACAGGGAAGGCCATATGATCCTCGGTTCGATGGCATGAGTTTGGATGAGGTTTATGTTATTTTAGAAAAGGAGTATGAGGAAAGGAAAAAAGAAAGGCAGAAGAAAAAACAACAGGAAAAAAATAAGCAGAAAAATAAAGATAAAGGAGAAAAAGGTGATAGCGAAGATCAAAAAGAATCTGGAAACGATTTATCTGATGGGTCTCCTGATGATAGCGGTAATCCTGTGGATAATGAACAAGATATTGGGGATAATGGGGATAACAAAGACTCCGACACCGATGGTAACAGCGATGGAGATAATCGGGAAAAGAATGATCGGGAAAAAGATGACGGGGAAAAAGATGACGGGGAAAAAGATGACGGGGAAAAAGATGATAACAGCGACGAATTAGACGATAATAAACCCGATAATGACGATGATGACGATGATAACGACGATGACGATGATGAACTCGAAGGTGAAGATCCTGGTAATTGTGGAGAAGTAAGAGAGTATCAGGGCAAAGACGGTACTTCAGCTTCTCCTTCTGATATAAAAGAGCAAGAACAAGATTGGAAAATAGCAACTGTACAAGCGGCTACGCAGGCAAATCAGTATGGCAACATGCCGGCTGGCCTTGGTGCTGAAATTCAAAATATAGTAGAACCAAAAGTTGATCCACGAGATTTGCTTCAAGATTTTGTAGCACGTACTGCTAAAAATGATTTTTCATGGACACCACCAAATAGAAAATATATTCAACAGGGGTTGTATATGCCCAGTCCAAAAAGCGAGGAACTAGGAACAGTCGTGCAGGTACTCGATACTTCGATCAGTGTTAGTCAAGTTGAACTAGATAATTTTTCAGCGATAGTTGCTGCTACCCTTGAAGCGTATTCCTTCGATGCGATTGTTTTATATTGTGATACTAAAGTATATGAGCCTGAATATTTTACACAAGCGGATTTGCCGTTAAAGTTGAAATTACAAGGAAGAGGTGGTACAGATTTCATTCCACCATTTAATTGGATAAGGAAAAATGATATTGACCCAGTCTGTTTAATTTATCTTACAGATTTACAATGTAATAGTTTTCCCAGTCCATCTCCTGATTATCCTGTTGTATGGATTTGTACTGATCCACCAAGTATGCATGGGCCAGGGGGGTATTGGCATACACCACCTTTTGGCGAAGTTATTTTTATAGATTTAGCAGAAGAAAAGAAAGGACGGTTTGGGCGACGGTAAATTGGAAGGAGAAAATCTGAGGGGAGCAAATCTGAGGAAGGAGAGATATGAACACAATAAGATATTCTTATTATTGGAGAATTAAAAATGAAATAGTTATTCAGGACATGGAAGGTGGTACCAAATGTCAAGTGCACAAACACAACATAGAAGATTTTGAAAAATGGAAAGAAGAAGCCGAACCGGAAAATTTAATAAATACTGAGGAGTTGAGGAATGTCTAAATATAAAGTAGTTTTTTTAACACCAATGCTATTCTGGGATGAGGTGGATACTCCAACACAAGAAGAAGCTGAATCACAATGTTGGAATGATCCATTACTTAGCAACATAGATTTATCAGAAGGACCGCTTTACATGCATTCTGAAAAGATAGAAGAAGAGGAGGAGGAAGAAGAGGAGAAAACATCATGAGCTACTGGTCACATAATCCAGAATTATTAGACGAGATAACCATTAAGGCCTTGCCTGAAGAATGGAAAGAAAAAGTTGAGAATGAAGAGATTGATCTTTATGATATTCCTGATAAAATATTTGATAAAGCTATGTTTGAGGGAGAGCGTGAGTATTTTGCAGGATTAGCTGATAATGCATATGATCAGGAACGTGATCGTCGTGCAGAAATGGTTGATAAGGTTATAAAGAGGGAGAAAATAAAATGAAAGGATATTATTATTTACACACAGATGGAAATCTGATTTATAAACCGGAAATAGTTCTTGATTCAGATCCACTATACTTTGATAGCCCATTTGTGAAAAAATATTGGTTCTTTAATTCAGAAGAACGAATTTACGCTTGGCAAATTTGTATTGAAGCATTGGCTCTTAGTGCTGACAAAAAACGAATATTTGAATTAAAGGAAAAATGGGGTCTTACAGATGAAGATGCAATAAAATTCGCAGAACGTACAAAATTAAAACTTTTCAAAGATGGTGCTCTGTGGTGTGTTGGATTTTTTGATTTTGTGAACCCACAAGAAAGCCAATGTGGTTTCGGTGATACTGCATTAGAGGCTTTTGCTGAATTGGCGAAGGGAGGGTTAGCCAAAGGAGGATTAGCGAAGGGAGGATTAAATCTATGAACAACATTAATTATACACTTCTTCCAGAACATATACGAGGAGGAACACAACGGTGGATAGAACATGGTGTACCGCCTGGGGATTTTTTAATTGCGGTTATTTCTAATAATCTGACAGAAAGTTTTGCACGTGCTGATGATATCAATATTCTTAGAATGTTTGATATTGTTTCTTTTTTCTATAATGAGGCACCGGCAGGATGCCATGGATCAAAAAAGATAATAATTGCATGGATGAAAATGCATGAGGAGAGAAGGAAAAAAGAGAAGGAAATAAAAGATGACTGATAATGATACCGTCCGCGATGTAATGAAAGATCGAATCCGAGGTCTATTGGCAGAGTTCCTCCGTGGTTTTCCAGACATTGATTTCAATGAACTTGTATGTGATATAGCTGATGAAGCTTTTTCGGTATGTGGGATATCGGAAAAAGAACAGGATGAGGAGTGGTAGTCATTCCCGCTACGGAGATTCCCAAGAAGTTGTTGCTGGTAAGCCAGTAGCGGGGATTAATAATAAGGAGAAATACTATGCCAAAAGTAGGAAAAAAAATAGCAGGGTGGAATGAGTTAGACATAGTGGAAGAAGAAATAAAATACAGACTAGAAAATTGGGAGGAGTTTATCGACAATGAAGAAGAAGATCAATTCGATGAAGATGAAATAAGAAATAATCTCTATCAAGATTCGGGGTTTTGGGAAAATGAATATGAAAATTTTGTAGAGTATTTGTCAGAAATAATTCAAAAGAAAAATCCAAATGGATACTGGAAAACCAAAGTGCAAAATTTTGGCTGGAGAAACCTAAACGGATATAAAATATTCCAGGCAAATACAGGCCAAAAATTACTTGATGAGATTCTTCCAAAAACAGATTGCACTTTCTATATTCATAACTTTGGAAAAGGTATTGCTATTCAAAATTTTCATCATGATTCGCCAGTTGGGAATGAATGGTATTATCTAAAATCAATCAGTGAAAAAACTTATGAGAGGAGTAATTAAAAATGGAATCAGTCGAACTTATAGCATCAGGCTATGAATGGGAATGTCCGGAATGTGAGTGGTTAAATCTTGAAATAGAAATTACAGAAATTGTAACATGTACAAAATGTAACAAAAGATTTAAGGTAGATAATTTCTATCATGCATATGGATAATAATATTTTTTAATTAACATTTATAAATAATAACATAAATAAGAAAGGAAAATAATATGGGATACACAACAGACTTTGATGGACATTTTACTATCGATAAACCTCTTGATGATGAAACTTTTAATTTAGTTAATGGTCTTGCCTATACAAGAAGAATGGGCAGAAAAAATCTTGACTCTAAATATGGCATAGAAGGCGAATTTTATTATGATCCGGATGCTGTTGATTGTGGTCAAGAAGAGGATAAATCTATCATAGATTACAATAGACCACCAAAAACTCAACCTAGTCTCTGGTTACAATGGATCGTTGAAGATGATCGCCAAACAATCGAGTGGGATGGGGGCGAAAAATTCCATGATTACATTAAATGGATTAAATATCTTATTGATAAAATTTATAAACCAAGAGGTTATAAAATAAATGGTGTAGTATTTTGGGAAGGCGAGGATGGTATTAGCGATACAGGCAAAATTGAAATCAAAAATAATGAAGTGGTAGAATATAAAGGTGAAGTTCAATATAATCGAGTAGAATAATAAGGGGATGATGATGGAGTCTTACTGGAAAGAAGTAAATACAGAAGATACCGAACTTGAAGGACCATATGAGTGTCCATCCTGTGGCGGACACATTATGATCGATGTAACATACCTCGATCAAGTAGAAACTTTAATAATTTGTCCATACTGTGAATCTAAAAGTTATGTCAGGGAGGATTTTCATTAAAATGGCTATAGAAATTTTATCTATACCAGAGGAGGATTTATATAACGTTATTCGAATTATCAGAATAGGTCTACACTATGTTCCTGTTTCATTCGAAACAAAGGATAGGCTTTTAGAATGGTGCAAGGAAGAGGAGGAGTATTTAGCAAAATGAAAAATAACAATATGAAAGATAATCCAATACATATTTATAAAAATTCAGATACCAGAACAGTTTTAGCATTCATTTTTTATCATCCAGTACTTACATCAATTGCATTCTGGATAATATTTACAGAAATTTTAAAAAAAATGAATTTATGGAGAAAACAAACTAATGCATAACACAATATTTATAACAACCGCAGGTGGGCTAATTCTAAATATCGATGTAACTGGTGATCTTAATCCTGATGTAATTGTCATTGATTTTGATAAAGACAATAGTAATGATCTTCCAGTAATTTTTGAATATTTAGTACAAAGAATAGCAGATGGAGATATAGAACATTTTAAAGAAATATTAAGGAGAGCAAATGAACTTAACACTGGAGAATAAACAGCTTATTGATAATTTATCTTATGAGTCCCTTCTTCAACAATGGAGGTTTGCACCTGCAGGAGATCTAATGTTTCAGGGAGAAACTGGAACTTATTGGGGAAAAAGAATGGCTGATTTGCGCAATGAAGGTATTAATCATGTTGGAGCATCTAAAAGAGTGGGGTGGGAAAGGTGAAAGTTAATGTTGGTGAACTGATAGAAAAACTTAAAACATTTCCTAAAGATCTCATGGTGCTTAGTTTTAAAACTGTTATATATGATGAATCTACTAACTGGGATGATGAACAAATTTATCACATTCAAGAACCTTGGTTGTCAGAAGGTAAGCAGTTTGTTTTTATCACTGTAGATGAAGATCGTGAATGTGAGAATTTTGAAACATTAGATATAGATCCTAAATTGATAAAAAGAGGAAATGAATTTAAGCTGAAGATGTTATAAATATAAAAAAGGTTACACTATCATGAAACTATTTTATTTTGAACTTCATGAACAAAATGGAGAGTATGAATATACATATGATCATCTAATAAAAGCAGAAAATTTAGAAGAGGCTCAAAAATTAGTGAAAGAGTACATTAAAGGTTTTTATGGCATACTGGATGAAATAGAAATAGAAACAAGTAATCACTGGCCATTTGAAAATGTGTATTGGTTTAATGGTCGAACAATAGCCATGGAAATTGATGAAGTTTGTGAAATCACTAAAAAGGAATTTATGAAGCGGGCATATCAAAAAGCGCTAGTTTATACTAAGCCACTCACATAATCCCTTGCATAATGGCGGCACTATGCTCAGCTGCCATTGTAAGAGCCCCTGTTTATGGGGTTAATGGCGGCAGACACCCCCTGGTGCCATTAAGTTAAATATCCGATATTATTAAGGAAACTTATGAAAATTTGCCAGGGCGGTTCCAGCGAGAAAAAAAATATATTTTTTTAACGTACCAGATCATGTACTGGAAATAAAAAAAAGAGATTTTCAGGTGGTGCCGCCATTGCCGGACATCTACCTTTTGTTCATCTAAGTATTTGGAATCATTAAAGAATTTTTTCAAAAAACCTCGAAAAATGGGTTTTTTTAGAAACCTGAGTTCCATGTAATTTCAGGTACTTACGTCAATTAGTTAAAAAGGACGTTTAACTATTTCTGCTGCCCTTGGCCTAGTAATTTCAGGTACTTAGCTGTGGCGGCAAAAGAGGTGCCGCCATTAAAAATGTAAGATTAGGAGGAAATAATGAAAAAGTTATATGAATTTACAGCACTTTTAGAATGTGCGTATATTGTTGCGGCTGATACCGAAGAAAAAGCAAGAGAAGCGATTAAAACTTACGAAAAGGCTTGGATTGAGTCTGGTGATTTTATAGGTGTGCAAGATGTTGATTTAGTAGATGTTCGGGATGCCGACCAAGACTGCTTGGAAGATTTAGCGCACGAAGTTGTATAAGTAAATGATTCAGTCGACATTAATGGTATAGTTAATCACAACCATTAAACTTTCAGGAGGAAAAAAATGATCGAAGTAACTTTTGATGATTGTCATGTAGAAGAATTCAAAACTGAGCGTGATGCTACAGATGCTATTTTAGAAGCTTTTGCTGAGGGAGTATTAGTTGATTGGGTTAGAGACTCTGAAACTGAGGTTCCTTATTCTTGTGTCTGGAGCGTAACACTACAAAAAGAAGAATAAAGCACTCTACGCACTAAATGTTTCTTTCCACATTCTATCTAATGGGCGAAACCAACAACGAAGCGATTGATTTTTGATAGTACGTTTTTCACTCTTAAAACCTAACGAACGTAAAATCTGGCCGATATCTTTCCGAGTTACTTTTTCTTTTTCAGTAGTAGCCATATTTAGAAGAGTGTCCATACGTAAATATATAATACTTCCATTAACCACAATTCTTCCTGCTGAAATCCATCCGATATCATCTTGGACTCCAGTAGAAAAGACTTCTGAATTAATCAAACGTATGATTAAACCTGTCAACGTCTCGTCTGTAGTTAAATGAATTACCTCTGCTTCAGATAATGCTTTATTAACCATCTTCTCCCAAGTAAATTGCTTGATAGGGCTTGGAATTCTACTGGCAAGTTCACAAAATTTTATTTTAAATTGAGAAAAAGTTACAAGTTCATTTGTAGTCATTTCGACTGATTCACTGCTACCATTATTTGATAAAAAAACTTTGTACCTTCGCGTATCATCAGGGGGAGGATATTTTATAATCTGAATTTTTTCTATTTTTTCTCCAACACTTTTCCCTAGTGCTTCCCTTCCTTCCCTGTCAGCTACTGATTTTATGGTCCGGGCAATTTTTTTCCAATCCAATGGTGGTTCATTTCTATCGTTCCATGTTTCAAGAATAATTTCAATTTGTTTAGTGTCACCATCAAAAGCTCGAAGATAAAAACCAACAAGTTTTGCACAGGTATCATTACGTTTCCCTTTTTTAACACCCATAAGTGCTTCTTGCACCCAACCCTCAGGGTTTTTATTTTTTCCTTCATCTGTTTGAAAACTATCAAATCTTTTTTTAATATCATCCGGAAGGTCTAATAAATCATCAAGATCCATTTCGGTAGGATCGATATTCCATTGGTATTGAACTCCATTTGGATGAATGGAAGGAGCTGCTACAACATAACCACCATCAGCACGTACATCTACATCGGTAAACATGCCAGCCATATTGGGGTAATCCCGATCTTTGGGATGTTTAAAGAATAGTTGAAGCGCTTCAGGCTTGCCAGTTTTTTGAGAAATGGTGCTATGGAGTTCATCAAAGGCTACAATATAATTTTCTCGGCCTTTCTGTGAATCTATATCCATCACAATGATATCAGAAATTTTACCAGTTATGATTCCAATGTTTGCATCAGGCCATTTTTTCCACCAACTATTTATTTGTTCTTCAGTTGCTCTTTCTTTTTGATATTTTTCCCATTTAATCTTTGGTTTTTTTTCTTTAGGTATGATTGGAAAAACAGACCAACCTAGTTCGGCATAAACGAGGGCATATTCATTTAGTGTTTTCAATAGTTCTCCTTGTAATGACTCTCAGATTAAATCTAATTATGCCATTTTTCAAATTTATTGTCTAGAAATTTTTTAGCTTATTAGCTTTTTTAGCTTATTGTCTAGAAACTTCATTAAATCTTTTGCATCATCTAGATTTCTACCAACTCGGGATTCTCCATCCGCTTTAGTAACATCACGTAAGAAAATTGCTTGAAGTTTGGTTGGTTTGTCATAACCTACTTTAGCTTCAATAACTGAAAATAGACCGCGATAACAAATAATAATATCTGCTACACCACGATTACCCCAGGGCCCGGGGAAAACTGGAAAAGCTTTACAATGAGGTAGACCGTTAAGGTATTTTAAAATATCATTTACAAGCTTAGTATGTTTAGCGTTTCTAGCCATTATAATAATCTCGTTATAGTGATCTCATTTTCTTCGCACCTCAAAGCACAAGCGATTTCCTTGATTGTAAACTGTGAGGTTTGCTTTCTGATAATAATATTCGAAATAGCCTGGCGTGTAACACCGATTTTATTAGCTAACTTGCTTTGATTAAGATTTAAGATTTGCATACGTTCTTTAATCTTATCAATGTTTACTTTTACTTTGAATTTATTGACTGATTTAAGGGCAACATTAAGAAAGTAGGTAATGTGTTTAATGGTATAATATTCAGTATTTTTCAAAAGAACAAGAAGATTTACCAATACACGAGTTGAGGAGAACCAACCGGATTGATCAATTCTTGAATTATGAAAAAATGTAAATATTATATCTTCTGCTTGCTGATCATTTTCAGTTTGGACGGTTTTAAGACAAACTAATTTACCTAAAGAACCAGCTTGTAATTCTTGAAGTCTCTCTTCAATATTATTAGTAATACCTATCCGAATAGGGGAAGTTTTGTTTTGTTTTATGAAGTAAATCATGTTTCCATAATACATATAAAAGAAATAAATGTCAAGCGGTTTTTTTTATAAATTTTTATTGACTTTTGTTTTTTAATAAATTATAATTATAGATAATCAGATTAGATAGCCGGAAAGAGAAATACTATGAGAAAGTTTTTATGGTGGATTAGGGGACATTTTGTTTGGCATCATAGGGATTATTGGTATGGTAGATACGCATGGACAGGAGTAAATAGTGATGATATGCCAAACAGATATATCTCTGAGTGGGAATTTTGGGTTAAATATTCACCAGTGAATAGCAGCTAACAAATCACTTAATTCAGATGGGGTTATCGCTACGCTCAACCCTGTTGGTTAGCTCAGACGTTATCAGTTAAACAAAACCCAGAGAGTCAAAACAAGTATTAAAACAAACAAAGAAACGAAAACTATGAAAATAAGTTTCAAAAACGATTATCTTATAACTGAATTTGATTTTGATGAAGAAACCATTGCACAGGTTAAATTCATTGGAATGAGATTCAGAAAACGTCCTCGTCCAATTTGGTACGGCAAAATCACAAAACTTTTTATTGCTTCCTTCATTAAATTATTTCCAGAATTTGAAGATGAATTAAAACAGTATGCGCCGGTAGATATAGACTATAGTAAATATATTCCATCAGTTCATCTTAGAAAATATCAACGAGAATCAAATGCTCTGAAGCTTCCAAGGTTTGGAGTATGGCATGATATTGGTGTAGGAAAAACGGTCTTATCCATAGAATTGATGAAACAAAAGAATGTAAAAACTTTAGTTGTTTGTCCATTGTCTATCATTGAAACAACTTGGTTGGAAAAAATAGAAGAATTTGATCCAGAATTATTTAAAGATACTGTAAACCTTTGGGCACTAAGACAAAAAAAATCACTTAACGGAAAACGAGCCTTTGCAGAAGCTCTCGAGAATTGTAAAACTGCAATTATTAATTTTGAATCTTTCAGAGCGATAGCGGGAGAGCTTAAACAGTTAGGTTTCAAAATGCTTTTAGTTGATGAATCTACGTATATTAAAAGTAATAAATCTAAGATCACTGAAGCTATACTGGACTTTGCGCAAAATATGGATTTTGCATATCCATTATCAGGAAATCCTGCACCTAATTCTGAAATGGAGTATTGGACACAAACTCAATTGATAGACCCAACATTATATGGTGCTAATTTCTATGCATTCAGGGTTAAATATTTTGAAAGCTTTGGCTATGGTAATTTTAAATGGAAAATGAAAGAAGAAAAACGAGAAGAATTTTTAAGTAAGTTGGCTAGTATCTCTGAAGTTGTTCGAAGAGAAGATGTCCTTAATCTACTTGGAAAAACAGTAAATATTAGAAAGGTTTATTTAAATACTGATGAGCGAAAAGCATACGAGGAAATGAAAAAACACTTTGTCATTGAATTTGGTGATCAAGAAGTTATTGCTCCAAATGCTGCAGTTAAATTAATGAAGTTAAGAGAAGGTACAAGTGGATTTTATATAGATCAAGAAAAAAATGTAATTCATGTTGGAAATTCAAAATTAAATGAGCTTGAAAAATTGCTGGATGAGTTTAGAGATAATCAAATGATTATCTGGACACATTTTCATTATGAGGGAAATCAAGTTGAAAAACTTTTTCAAAAGATTTTAAAACAGAGAAAAATAACCTGGGGTAGAGTAGATGGCACAATCAAACGTCAAGATATAAAAAATCAAACCATTCAAGCATTTAAACAAAAAGATCTTCAGTATCTTGTTGCTCACCCGGGTTCCTTGGGGCGAGGACAAAATTTATTCATGTGTTCTTACATGACATTCTTTAGTCTTAGTCATAGTTATGATTTATTTGATCAGTGTGAAGGACGAATATTGCGTGATGGTCAAAAAGAAAAGTGCTCATATTATTTCTTAATTGCTGACAAAACTGTAGATCCGGTGATCATGAAAGCTCTTAGTGAAAAGAAAGATGTAGTGCAAGCAGTTTTTAATTATATAAAAGGGAGGATGTGATGAGTATGTTTAATCAATTTAAAAAATTTGAAGAGTGGGCAAAGATTAATGAAATTAATCTTACTATTGCTGACATCCGAAATATTTGGTGGGAGTGTTGGGAAAATGGATATCAAACAGCTTGGAATAATTCAAAGAATAAATGTGATAATTGTGTCTATAACTATGTAAAAAAATAAAATAAAAAGGATATTAGCATCATGGAAGCTATGAGCACCATGAAAGATATAAGAATTATAGTGAAGTTAAAAAATAATCTAATTTTAAAGAGAGGAGAAAATTTATTTCATACTAAAAATCAAGCTGATTTAGCTAGAAAACTTGATATGAGTATTCAGCATTTAGGTAGTTTTATAAATTTTACAAGGTCTCCAGTTCATACTTTTAATAGAAATGGAGCAGGTACAAAAATAGTAGACGGGCTTTATTGGTCTAAAATTGCAGAAAATGTTGCTAAAAAATTAAAGTGTTCACCATGGGATATTTTTCCTGAGCATACATGGGAGAAAAAATATTCAAATAGATTCACTATTGAAGTTTCGAGTTCGGAATTATTTCTTTCCTTTTCTGATCCTGAAACTAAATTGCTTTCAGACAATAGTAGCCCATTAAAAACATTAGAAAAAGAAGAAATTAAAAAAAATATTCCACTCGTTTTGTCTACTCTAAAAGAAAAAGAAGAACAAATAATAAGATTAATGTTTGGTTTGGACGATGGCAAAAAACGAACTTATACAGAAGTAGCTTCCTTATACAATGTTTCAAAAACAAGAATTGCACAAATAGAACACAGAGCCCTGAGAAAATTAAGACGACCAGAAAGAAGAAAATTTTTAGAATGTAGCAATTAAAAAAATAAAGGAGAAATTATATGACCGAAGACCTTGCCAAGTTATTCGCAGATGATAAACCTACACCTGAACTCCAACAAAAAATCAAAGAGTTTCGTAAGCTTATAATAAAAGAACGAAAGCTTAAAGCAGAACTCGAAGAAGCAGAAAGCACTAGAATAATAGCTGAAGCAACTCTTTATGCTATTTTCGAAAATACTAATTTCCAACTTATAAAAACAGAAAATGGTACATTTTCTCGAACTGATCGATTTTTTGCTAACATTGCCCCCGGCAAAAAAGAGGAAGGATATGCCTGGTTAAAAGAGTTAGGTTTTGGTGATCTTATTCATACTACTGTAAATGCAAATACTTTTTCTGCTTTTGTTAAAGATTTGAAAAAGTCTGATATAATGCTGGAGCTTCCTGATTTTATAAATACCGGTATCAGGAAAAAGATAAGTGTAACAGGGCTAAAGAAAGAGAAGTAGTTATGAACAATGAAGAAAGAGAAATCAAACGAATAGCGAATATTGAAAAAAGAAAGCTGGCTCACCGTAAATATTATTGGAAAAATAGAGAAAAACTATTAGAAAAACAGAGATTAAATCATATTATATATTATCAAAATAATAAAGAAAAAGTGAATAAACAGAAAAAAAAATGGGAACAATTTAATCCAGAAAAAGCAAAATCAACAAAAGATAAATATTATCAGAAAAATAAAATACTTATTAACAAAAAAAGTATGGATTGGAGAAAAAAACATCCAGATAAAATAAGAGAAATGCAAATAAAGTATAAATTGAGTAATTCTTATATAATAAGAAATTTAATTATAGCAAATTTTAAACGATATGAAATTACTTCTGAATTGATTCAGCTTAAACGAGAACAACTGATATTTTTTAGAGAACTTAAACAATTAAAAAGGAGAATAAACAATGGGGTTGTTAATGGAAGAAATGCAGGAAATCAGGCGATTGCATAAATATTTAGATCAAGGTAAATTTGATTTAGAGTACATCAATGCTAAAATTGCTTTATTATCACAAAGCGATAAAAGACAAAAAACGTTAGTTCAGATAATACAAATGCAAGGAAAGTTTAAGAATGGTAATGGCATTCTTAAAAAGTTATATGGTACTAATCTCATTACTGAACATGAAGCTATTTCCGTATCTCCAATAGATCTTGAGAATGAAATTGTTATTTGTCCATTTACCAGTAAAGAAATGACACGGTCTTATTGTTTAGATTATTCAGGAGAAAGAGAACATCATGATGGAGAATGCCGAAATTGTGAAGTAGGGCTAGCAACTAAAAGATTACTTACTCCTCCAGTGCAAGAAACCATTTAAAGGAGAATAGTATAATGCCAGCGCCGGCACATGCAATTACTTTACTTGAATTAAACAAAAATTGGAAATATTCTATGCTAAGATATTATTGCACTCATTGTAGTCATATGGGACCCGCAAGTGAATTATTTTGTGTTGATGAAGAAAGAACATTATGGTGTGCTAAGTGTAAAACAGCAAATACCAAGTGGGAGGAAGTGAAATGATAAGAAAACGGTGGGTACAAACAAGGCAGTTCCTATTATGCAGTTATTTCTTTAAGCCTATTTGGAATGGTAGTCTTATCATGGTTCCTAAAAATAGTCTCGTAAATTTAGTCTATCAGTTTGTAGACAATAAATGTACATTTTCAGATTATGCTACAGGACTACAAGAATACTATCGGGAAATTAAAAAATGAAATCCAGCAAAACTATAAAAAATAAAGGAAAAAAAATATGGTAGATTATACAGAACTTGCAATTTTAGATTGCTTAACTCATCCAAAATATGGTATAATTAGCCATCAACCTGATATCCATGAGGACATTAAAGATGAGGTATATATCCGCGATGTACATGGAAAATTATTTATGGTTCTTGCTTCTGAGTGTGAGTGGGCTTTGGCGGATAAAACAAGAAAGTACTGGAAAACAGCAAATTGGAAATTTTTAAAACAAACTACAATAAAGGAGGTGAATACCAGGCTGGTAGATTTAAAACAACAATAATCTTTAAAGCAACAATGATATTAATCTTTACACAAAGGACAAAAAACAATGAGCAAAGAATTAGCAGTCAAAGAACAAGGAGAAACCCTTCCATCAGAATTGAAAGAACAATTTGATCTTAGGGATAATATGGAAGGTGTTGCACCAAGGCTTCCTCAAATTGATATTGTGCATCAAGCACAGCTGTTTCTATTTCCAGATGAATCTCAAGAGAAAGAATTCGAAGGAATCATTCTGGACACAAATAGAATAAACGCCTGGTGGGAGGAAAGTTTCGATGCAACCGGTGGTGGTACACCACCAGATTGTTATTCAATGAATGGTATTGAGCCCGATCTTAATTGCAACAAACCACAAGCTGCGAAATGTGCTGAGTGCGCTAAAAATAAGTTTGGCAGTGATGGCCGTGGTAAAGCTTGCAAGAATATGAAACGAGTTCATATCGTGCTTGAAAACGAAATGCTTCCTCACAGACTCACGTTACCCCCTTCAAATCTAAAAGCGATAGATATGTACATTTCCCTATTGACCTCAAAAGGATTACCTTACCAACTGGTAGTAACCAATTTTAAACTTAAAAAAACCCAGAACAAGGACGGAATTGGATTTAGTGAAATTGATGCTAAGAATGCTGGACTTATTACGGATCCTAAAAAAGCAGCTGAGCTTAAGAAGATGTTGGTAGATTTTAAGGGTATCATGCGAGGACAAGAAATTGTGGTAGATGAGTTTAAAGAGGAAGAAATTTAATCTATAACATAGTAATAGCACGGAGGAGGATTTATTCTTCTTCCGTGCTGAAGGAAAGAAAAAGAATAGAATAGAATAGAATAGGAGAATACTATGGAATGTATGTTTTGTCGGCTTCCTGAATTTCAGTTTAATTGCACAACTCAAAAAATGAGTGAGGTTAAATATCATCCAGATACCACTGAAATAATTTGTTCAAATTGTGTGCAAGTAATTTTTAGTTTGCCCAAGGAACGTCTACAGGAATTTCA
>Ga0307928_10000353_pt1 | contig 35039 bp, 33 predicted proteins | sample AceLakmetagen232_FD_201815 | JGI IMG/M metagenome (GOLD analysis project Ga0307928, IMG submission 201815) | Saline water microbial communities from Ace Lake, Antarctica - #232 | ecosystem: Environmental > Aquatic > Non-marine Saline and Alkaline > Saline | place: Antarctica: Ace Lake... | reverse complement strand
TACTTATTTTCAAAAGAATACTCTGTGGTACTTTCTTGGGTAATACTGAATTGTAAATCAGTTAATTTCTCCTTTATTTCCTCTATAGGAGGCTTAGGATAATCCTCTATAATAACCTTTGGTTTTTCTCTTGGTATATTAGTTAAATCTATATGACAATAGCCGTATGGGTTTTTTTCTAAATAGTTCTGGTGATAATCCTCTGCTAAAACATAATTTTTAAGAAGCTGGATTTCTGTTACAATCTTTTCACTATATTTGGCTTGTTCCCCTTCAGTTGCCAATTCTATTATTTTTCTATCCTCCTCATCTACATAGTAGATACCTGAACGGTATTGAGTACCTATATCATTCCCCTGCTTATTTAGGCTTGTTGGATCTATAATCCCATAATAATATCCCAACAACTCTTGCAAGGTAATTTTTTCAGGATCGTAAACTACATATATAGTTTCTGTGTGCCCTGTTTTTTTAATAGAATAATAATCTGTTTCTTCACTCTTTCCATTTGCATACCCCACATTTGTATATTCAACTCCATATATTTTGTCAATATAGGCCTGAATTCCCCAAAAACATCCTCCTGCTAGATATATTTCTTTATACCTGCTATTTTTATAATCTGGAATAATCTCTAAAGATTCACCTTTGCTATCTTCTTCTTTAGTAACAGAAGCTTCATTATCTATATCATTTTTTGATAGATTTTCTTCCATATTCTCAATAGTTTCCAGCAATTCTTTTTCTTCAGCTCCATTACTTTTTGTATTACTATTAGATAGCATACATCCTGTTATCAACATAATTGAAGTAAATATAATTATTATTTTTATGATAAAATTTTTCATTTCTGTCAACACCCTTACTCTTTACTTTCATAATAAACTAGCTATTAATTAAAAATAATATATTATTGCTATTATACCTACCACTTTAATATTATATATATAAATTATATTAATCCTTTATATAAATTTCCAATTTTAGCGTAAATCTAAATAAGAAGGATAATTCTTGCCTACCTTGAATCATACCTGTTCGATGGTATATTATAGAGACTTAACATTAATATGACTACATTTTGCAGGATTTTTATAGATAAGTCTTAAACAGTTTATTACAGATTAATATCCATATAAGCTAGGGTTATGGAACTTATTATAGCTCAAATATGTTATAATATTATTCATATATGTATCAATACAAGTATTAAGATGGTGCCCGAGGCCGGAATCGAACCGGCACGAGGAAAAACCTCAACGGATTTTAAGTCCGTTGCGTCTACCAATTCCGCCACTCGGGCAGGTGACTGATTTGCCGATTTATATTATCAAAAATCAACCAGGGTGTAAATAATTCCATCCAAAATATCTCTTTCACTTACCAGAATATCCTTTTTACCCAGCATTTTCAAAACTTCCAGAACAATTGCCGTACCGCCAATAATGACATCTGCTCTTCCGGAGTGAAGCCCCACTACTTTTTTCCTGCCTTTAAGATCCAGCCTGCAGAGATTTTTATAAATATTTTCAATTTTTTTAAGGTTTAGAATATGCCTGTGTATCTTTTCACTATTGTATGCCGCCAGCTTCAGATCAACCGCTGCCAGAGTGGTTATGGTGCCGGCTACTCCAATTACAAACGTGGGTTCATACAAGTTAATTTTCCCGGTAGTTTCTTCCAGCTCATTTGCAATATACTGATGCATCTGACTCAGACTATTTGTATCCGGTATGCTGGAGCCAATAAATTTTTCAGTTAAACTGACGCATCCAAGATTTAAACTTTTAACCAACCGCAGGTTATAGTTACAATCACCAAGTACAAACTCACTGCTCCCACCTCCAATATCTACTACTAAAATTTTACCGCTGAGCTTTGACTCACAACCCGCATAATTTAAATCCATATCCTTTACTGCTCCGCAGAAACTCAACCGGGCTTCTTCCCGGCCGCTGACAACATCAATTTTCATCCCCAGATGCTTGTAGACATAAGATATAAACCAATCTCTGTTTGATGCTTTCCTTACTGCACTTGTCCCTACAACCCTGAATTTTTTTACATCATAGTCTCCAATCAAGCGCTGGTAATCCGAAAGAGCTTCAACAGTCTTACTGGCAGAATTTTTACCAATCATATCATTTTCGTCCAGATTTTTACCCAGACGGGTAATTTTCATCTTTCTTTCCAGAGGAATGAATTTATTGTTTTGGTAATCAGTGATTAGTAATCTGGTGGAGTTGGTTCCTATATCAATAGACGCTAATTTCATTTAAAATTATTTATATATCTTTTCTAATCATGAATTAATTATTTTTAATTTCCTTATCATAGAATATCTTTATATTTCCCCACAGGTCTGCATCTGAATAAATATCATCATCTGATGCTGACCCGTTACTATTCTCAAAGTCCTGCTCAGGGTTGTCATCCTTAAGAACTACAGAAAAATTGGTCTCATCACCTTTAGTCATATTAAACTGCTTTCTGGCTTCAAGCTCTATAGCTTCTCCTCCATATAAGCTTTTTTCAAGTGCCAGAAGATTAATATTCTCATTCCTGGACCAGCTTAGTCTCTCTTCCAGCTCTACTATCTTTTCTCTTTTCTCTGCAATACTTTTTATCTGATTTATAGAGGTAAGGACAATAATCGCGGTAAAAATTAAGAAGATGGCAATAGAAATATTTATTTTAGTCTTTCTGGAAAATCTGCTAACAATTTTAATATCATCATCCATTTCAATTTTGTTGCTATGTTTATATTGCTTTTTTATTTACTATATTAAATGACAGTTAGCTAAAATTTATACTTATATTTTAGTAAGTATAACATATGCTACAATAATGCCAATATCTTATAAATTTTAGCAATATTGTATAAATTAAGATTTAAAAAATAAAGTTATTGTTTTTAATCACCAATTTTATTAAAATATCAACTTATATGTTATATTTATTCAATAACTGAACTCAAAAATATAATGAAAGACATACCTTTATTTTCTTCCAGGACCCAAAAAAAAATCTCCGAACGGGTATTGCTTGGTTTTGCAATAGTTATAATACTCGGCTCACTAATTTTATTAATCCCCCAGATGACCCAAAATGGAAAAATTAGTTATATAGATGCAGTTTTTACTTCCACTTCAGCCATCTGTGTTACAGGGCTGGTAGTCCAGGACACTCCAACATATTTCTCCGATCTTGGTAAAATTATAATACTTATCCTAATGCAGATTGGCGGGATGGGAATCATGACCGTGGGCTCTATTTTTGGATTAATTATGGGAAGAAAAATACAAATTAGAGACAAATTCTATATCAATACCAGTTTTGGCTCAAAACAGCCTTTCAGCGCATCGAAATTTTTCATGGTAATAGCAGGCACTACATTCACCATAGAATTCATTGGATTTATTATTATGACTGCTATTTTACATTTTAAGCATCTTTATCCACTAAAAACATCAATGACTTTTAGCTTATTCCATACCGTCAGTGCTTTTTGCAACGCCGGTTTTTCTCTTTATTCTAACAGTTTGCAAAGTTTTAGCTCAGATATTCCTCTAAATTTAATATTTATGGTTTTAATTGTACTTGGAGGAATCGGTTTTCCTGTAATTTCTGAGATTATTACCTTCAGGAGAGTAAAACATTTCTCCCTGCATGCAAAAGTGGTTATGATTGCCACTGGCTCTTTGATACTAATTGGAGCAGTCATGTTTTTCCTTCTTGAGCTCAATAACCCGGAATCAATTGCAAATAGACCTCTTTCAACTAAAATTCTATCCAGTTTCTTTCAGTCAATCACTGCCAGAACAGCTGGTTTTAGCACCATTAACACTGCAGGCTTAAATGCTGCCACCATTTTCTTTCTTGCCTTCCTTATGTTTATAGGAGCATCACCCGGAGGAACCGGAGGTGGCATAAAAACTACCACTTTTGTTGCCGTCGCTGCGGGCGTTTTTAGCTCCATCAGAGGAAGAAGCGAGGTTACATTACTTAAAAGGAAGCTGCCCTCAAGATTGACATACAGGGCTTTAACTTTGACTATAACCGCGATTGCATTAATTATAATTTCAACAATTGGGATACTGGCATTTGAGAGATACTCTTTAAAAGAAGTTTTATTTGAAGTAATATCAGCATTTGGTACCGTGGGTTTAAGTACCGGAATTACACCATCACTTTCTATACCAAGCAAGATAATATTGATACTTACTATGTATATTGGTAGAATCGGCATCAGTACTTTATCTGTAGCTATTGCAATAAGATGTATAATTAATAAGATAACTCATCCTGAAGAAACAATGACAATCGGATAGGAACTATGAAAAAACAATTTTTAGTAATAGGACTGGGAAGATTTGGAGTAAGTGTTGCTGGAACATTAACAGAAGCAGGCCACAGCGTGGTAGGTATAGATCAGTCTGAAGACCGGGTTCAAAGAGTTTCTGAAGAAATAGCAGATGTAATAAAATGTGATGCAACAGATGCAGATATACTGGAATCTATAGGTATCTCTGATTATGAAGCAGTTATTGTATGTATCGGAGAAAAATACATTCAAAACTCAATACTGGTAACCCTGCTTCTTAAAGAAAAAAATGCAAAAAAGATAATTGCTAAAGCAGGAACTAAAACACAGGGGAGGGTACTTTCAAAGGTTGGCGCAGATATTATAGTATATCCCGAAAAAGATATGGGAGAAAGAGTTGCAAGAAGTTTGATAAGTTCCAATATTATTGATTTTCTGAGGGTCAGCCCGGATGTAAGTATTATTGAAATACCTACCCCTGCAGTTATGGTTGGAAAGAACTTAATAGAACTAAATTTAAGACATAAATACGAAGTAACTATAATAAGTATAAAAAACAGTAAAAACAAAATTATGTCTCCTCCTGATGTCCGCTATAAATTCCAGAAAGATGATGTTCTAACATTAATTGGAGAGGACAAACTGTTAAAAAAACTCCGGTTCACAGAAGATTAAACTTTAGAAGCCATACTGAATTTTAACTTATTCTACCTCTTTTACACTTATAAGATTGGTGCTGCCCGGTTTATTTACCAGAACACCGGCAGTAATTATTACTCTGTCACCTATATTTATATATTTAAGCTTTTTCGAAACATTTATAGATTCATCAATCATCATATCAATATTTTTAGCAAATTTCATTTTTACCGGAATAACCCCCCAGCTTATCATCAACTGTCTTACTACCCATTGGTTGTGGCTGGTGCCAATTATCATGCTTCTGGGCTTGTTTTTAGAAACCTGCCTGGCTGTGTGTCCGGACTCGGTTGAAGAAATAATAGCTTTCGCATTCAGCATATTGGCAATTTCGCAAGAAGCAAAGCTTATGGCTTCTGTAATAGTTTTACGGTCAATCTTTAATTTCTTCCTTATGATAGCATTATTCCGTAAAATGGCATCATAATCCAGATAAGCTTCGGTTTTATTTATTATTTTAACCATCATTTCTAAGGATTCCAGTGGATACTTGCCTGCTGCAGTTTCCGCCGAAAGCATGACCGAATCCGAACCATCTATAATCGCATTTGCCACATCACTTACTTCAGCTCTTGTAGGCCTTGGATTCCTCACCATAGAATCCAGCATTTGTGTAGCAGTAATTACAGGCTTACCTAATATATTAGCTTTCTTTATGATACTTTTCTGTATATGCGGGATTTCTTCCGGATCCATTTCAATTCCCAGGTCACCTCTGGCTACCATAACAGCGTCCGCTAACTTTAAAATACTGTCAAAGTTTTTAACTGCTTCATGTTTTTCAATCTTTGCAATAATCATTGCGTGACCCTTCTTATCACTTATTACTCTTTTGATTTTTTCTACATCACAAGAATTCCTTACAAAAGATTGAGCTATGAAGTCTACTTCCAGTTCTAAACCAAGATTTAAAAATTCCAAATCCTTTTTGGTGATCGAAGCTGCACTTATAGATACCCCCGGAAGATTAATCCCCTTATTGGAACTCAGCAGTCCCCCGGTCACAACTTCGCAAACAGCTGACTTTCCGGGTATATTAATATCCAGCACTTTACACTCAATTAAACCATCGTCGATAAAAATACGGCTGCCTTTTTTAATATCTTCTATAAATTTATCATAAGCAACCTTAATTATATTATTTATACCGGAGTGACTGGAATCATAATTATTAGCTACAGTAAAAATAACTTTTTGTTTTCTTTCCAGTCTTATATTATTTTTTAAATCACTAACCCTGATTTTAGGTCCCTGCAGGTCCAGTATTATTGCCGTGTTTCTTTTAAATTCCTGTGAAATCCTTCTGATTTTTTCTACTATTTCTGTAACCTCTTCTGAGCTACTGTGGGAAGTATTTATACGAGCTATGTCCATCCCCTGGGTTATTAACTTCCTTAAAATACTTTCTTCTTTGCTCGCAGGTCCAATAGTACAAATTATTTTGGTCTTTCTCATTGCAGCTCTCCTTTCGCAATTTCCCATAATTTGTCTTTTTCCTTCAGCGGTAGTTTTTTAAAATCCAGATTATTTTCATCAGCATATTTTTCCATAAAATTAAATCTTCTTACAAATTTTTTACTTACTTCATATAGGCTTTCTTCACAATCTACACCTAAACGCCTGCTGAGATTTATTATACTAAAAAGGACATCTCCGATTTCATCAAATATCCGGTTTTTTCTGCCTTCCCTTACTTCTTTTTCAAGTTCAGCCAGCTCTTCTTTTATTTTGTCAAATATATCAATTGCCTTATCCCAATCAAAACCCAATCTCGAAGCTCTATTTTGAATTTCAGAAGCATAATGTGGAGACGGCAGAGACCTGGGAATCCCTCTAAAAATTGAATCAGGCTCTTTAAATTTCTCTTTTCTCTCTTTTTTCTTGATAGCTTCCCAGTTTGCCAATATCTCATCGCTGCTGTTTAAAGTCATTCCCTTGAAAACGTGAGGATGCCTTCTTACCAACTTCTTTATAATACATTGCAGCACTCCACTTATATCAAACTTTTTGTTTTCAGATGCAATCTGGCTGTGAAAAACTATTTGAAGCAGCAGGTCACCTAACTCTTCTTTAAGTCCCTCATAATCATTATTCTCAATACTTTCAACAACCTCATAAGTTTCTTCAATTAAATTCCTCTTGATAGTCTTATGGTTTTGCTCTCTGTCCCATATACAACCGTCAGGCGATCTGAGTTTCCTCATTATGCCCAACATAATAGCAAACAGTTTGCTGCTGTCACTGATTTTGTCTATATTTTCTAAATCTCTGCTATTTAATTTGGATTTCATTTGTTTCCTATTCAATTCCTGTATCGGTGTTATCTTCTGTTCCGGTATCGGTACTATCATTCAATGTTCCTTCCACATCTGTAAAATACTCAATACTGGCTTCTTCTATCAGTGAAAGAATAAAATCCTCCCGCTTTTTCGACTTATGTAAATTCAACAGGTATGTGTTTATGGACTCTTTGACTTCATCAAATTCCTGGATATATTCTTCCTGACGGTCAAAAACCTTAATAATATGAAATCCATACCCAGTTTCAACAATTCCGCTTACTTCCCCCACATCCAGAGCAAACGATGCTTTATCAAATTCTTCAACCATCTGGCCTTTGCTTACATAACCAAGATCTCCACCATTGGCCGCGCTATTTTCATCATCTGAATACTGCCTGGCCAGATCTTCAAAAACTCCACCATTTTTAAATTTTTCCTCAACCATTTCTATTTTACTTAAAGCTTCCTCTCTTCCCTCCTGGGTTTCTTCGGAGTTATCCTTTCTCCACGGGAACATAGCCAGAATGTGGCTTGCTTTGAGCTTGACCGGAACTAAGAATAATGTATTTTTATTATCTTCATAATATTGCTTTACTTCATCTTCAGTGACAACCGCATCCGCAGTGACTATATCAAAAATTTTACTGCTGAGCATCTGGCTCCTGAGTTCATTTTTTAGAAATTTTTTATCTATGCCTCTGTCTTTTAGATTCTTCTCAAAATCCTCTTCTGATGTATATGTGTCTATTATTAACTGCACCTGTTGGTTAACTTCCTCGTCAGTTACAGCAATATTATTTTCCTCTGCATATTTTTCAAGCAGTCTTGTAACAATAAGTGAGTCAATTATTTTGGCCTCCACAGTTTTTAATCCTTCTCCATCAGTGGGTAATTCCCCACTCGTGTCCTGGTTTTTTAAAAAATCCATATAAACATCTACTTCATTTTGCTTTACTTCTATTCCGTCCGCCCTGGCTACTACCTTGCTGCAGCCAGCAGACAAAAAAACAAAAATCAACAGCATAATTATACAGATAACATTTCTCTTCAATCTCTACCTTCTTTCATTTTATTAAATATTATATGAAACTCATTATATCATTTAGACTGCTTAAGACTAAATCTAAATCAATATTTTTACTGACTTCTTTTATTATTATTTGTTTCGAAACCGGTTCGTATGACAGATCCTTATTCTTTTTATTCATTTCTCCGGCTCTGCTCTGAGACATATCCACTTTTTTCAAGTAAATTCCCTTCTCGCGAGAGAAAACAAGCTTTTCTATCCTGGCTTTCCTGAGTAAATATTTTAATTTGGCTATATTTACAAGATTATCTACCACCAACGGCGCTTTTTTATACTGCAAGTTCATGTTCTTTCTGACCTGGTCTATTTCACTAAGACTTTTTGCATTTCCTAATACCTTATAAATATTAACTCTGTCTTCTTCACTTCCAACATAACTTTTTGGGATATAGGCACTTACCGGCAGATCAATTTGAACATTAATATCCTCTTCAATCTTTTTACCTTTAAGTTTTTCAATCTCTTCTTTTACTATCTGGCAGTACATATCAAAACCCACACTATTTATGTGACCATGCTGCCTTGGACCCAATATTTCTCCTGCTCCTCTTATTTTCAGGTCTCTCATTGCTATATTATATCCTGAACCAAGGTCAGTATATTCTTTTAAGGCCTTAAGTCTTTGAAATGCAGCAAGACTTAGATTTCCCCTGCCGGGATAGAATAAATAAGAATAAGCTCTCTCGGAAGACCTACCCACCCTGCCCCTTAATTGATACAGCTGAGATAATCCAAACAGATGTGAATTTTCAACTATTAATGTATTTACATTCCCAATATCCATTCCGGATTCTATTATTGAAGTGGTCAGTAGTATATCGTATTTTTTATTTACAAAATCACTCATTACTTTTTCTATCCTGCTGCCGTCCATCCGGCCATGAGTCAGGGCAACTCTTGCTTCGGGAACTAATTGCTGCAGCTGGATTTTCTTATTTTCTATACCGGATATTCTATTGTATACATAATATACCTGCCCTGCCCTGGCCAGTTCCCTCTCTACAGCTCTTCTTACAACCTGATAGTCAATCTCACCCACAAAAGTTTCTATTGGATTTCTGCCCTCCGGATGAGTTTCAATTAATATAATATCCCTGACTCCAGTAAGAGACATCTGCAGTGTCCTGGGAATAGGTGTGGCACTTAAGGTCAAGACATCTACTTCAGTTTTTAACAACTTTATCTTTTCCTTGCTTCCGACTCCAAATTTCTGTTCTTCATCTACAATTATAAGGCCCAGGTCTTTAGGCCTTATATCTTCCTGGAGGATACGGTGTGTCCCAATTATCATATCTATTTTGCCATCATTAAAATCTTTCACTATATCCTTTTGTTTTTTTCTTGCTATAAATCTGCTTAAGACTTCTAAAATGACAGGGTAGTTTTTATAACGCTCGCTGAAGGTCTTGTAATGCTGATCAGCAAGAATCGTGGTCGGAACCAGCATCAGAACCTGTTTCCCATTTTCTATTACCTTAAAAGCTGCTCTTACAGCAACCTCGGTTTTCCCGAATCCCACATCTCCAATTACCAGAATGTCCATTGGCTTAGGTTTGCGCATTGCATTCTTTACATAATTTATAGCTTTAATTTGATCAGGGGTTTCCTTAAACGGAAACAGGTCTTCTATCTCCTTTTGCCAGGGGCTATCAGCAGGAAATGCATAACCACCGGTGGAATTTCTATCAGCATATAATTTAGCAAGGTCAATAGTAAACTTATAGACAGATCTCCTGACCCTTCTTTTAAGACTATCCCACTGTTTAGAATTAAGAGATGTTACTACCGGTTTTTTTGCCCCAATATATTTACTGATGCGGTCAGCCTGCCAGGTTGGAACATACAGCTTATCATTATTTGCATATTCTATAAGAAAATATTCTCTTTTATAACCACCAATCTGCTTTGAGATAATACCAATATATTTTCCAATACCGTGGTTTTTATGAACTATATATTCCCCTGGCTTAAAATGCTCAAACTCTTTGCCAGCAGAAATCTTTTTTTTAGAGATCCGGTACTGCATTTGGTCATAAATATCCAGCTCCCCATATAATGAAACATCTCTGGACTGGTAACCTCTGTACAGCCTGCTTTTCGAGATGCCGACAACACCTGACCTGAGTAAATCATATTTAGCTTCAACTCCATCTCCCAAATAGCTATAGGATATGGAGCTGCCTAAAAATAATTCTTCTATCTTCTTTCTTCTTTTACTTCCACCAATAGAAATAATAACCTTCCTGCCGCTTTTTAAATCTTTTTTTATATTTTTTACAAAAACAACGGAATTTCCAAAACTTTTTTTCTGCCTGGCTATTTTATGCAGATTAAATTCACCTTCAGCGGTGGCTTGTTCTTTAGTGGAAACTATATTTAATTTTAAATAAAAATCCTCTTTTTCCAGAAAATCTTTTTTCACCAGATAGGAGTCTGCGACTTCTTTGCTCGCAGTTGCCAGAATATCTTTATCTCTATCAAACACCTTATGAAGAATATCAATATCGCTTCTTACTTTCAGACAAATTTCTATTGGATCACAAAATATGACCGCAAATTTTGGAATACTTTTCTTTAGCATATCAATAAAAGAGATCATTTTTTCAGGTGGTTTTATACTGTATACCTCCTTTATCTTCCAGGGATTTGTATTTGGAAAAATAGAGATTTTATCCGATTTTTTTGTCAGCTTTTGACTTGAAATATCATAAAAAAATATTTTTTCCGCCTCATCTCCCAAAAAATCAATCCTTGCAGGATTCTCGCTGGCTATATCAAAAATATCAAAAACTTCTCCTCTTACACTGAATTCCCCTCTATCATAAACCCTGTTTACCCTTTCATAACCACTATCGGTAAATCTGGATATTAACTGTTCCCTATCATAACCGCCGCCAGTCAATATTTTTATAGTTTCCAGCTTACCAGCTTTTGAGGCAGACATTAAATTTAGCAAAGAATTACTGGAGGCAATAACAAAAAATGGATATTTGGAGCTGTAAGTATTAAATAAATTTTTAATGGTATTGAGTCTTCTTACAAGGTTTCCTGCAGCAGTAATTTTATTTTTATAGAAAATGCTGTTTCCAAGGCTTGGAAAATTAAATATTTTAACTTCTGGAATAATACAGTTTATTTCTTTTTCCAGCTCACACGCTCTCTCCAGAGTTGATGTAATTACCAGAACCGGCATATTAAAAGACTTTAAAAAAGCACTCATTACAAAAGGCCAGATATTCTCATCAGCAATCAAGGTTTCAAGACTACCGCTGCTGCCTTTTTTATCTTCAGTATTTGCTCTTTCATATTTTTCTATAAACTGCTGCCACTGCTTTTCAATTGTAAAATTTTCTAAAAACATTGCCATCGCTAATATTTTAAAACCACTGTCAATAATGATTATATAAAAAAATAATTTAAATACCCTTTCAGGGTGCAAGTATTAATTTTCTTTATAAATTCTAGCCGAATAAAAAAATCAAAAAACTTTATAATGAAAAAGATAATCAATAGGATAAGAGGCAATAAAGCACAATTAATCAGAAGCGTAAGATAAAAACAAGGTAAACGGCAAAAATACAGGAGTTTTTTTAGTTACATTTATTCATGACATATTCAATGCCTTCCCTCAGATAATCTCTTATGATATCTATTGACTTCTCTACACTAATTTTAACATCTTCTCTTTCATTTTTTCTGAATTCTTCAAGCACATAATCAGCTGCATCCTTTTGCCCGGGAGGTCTTCCTATGCCAAACCGAAGCCTGTCAAAATCATAGTTACCCAGCTTGTCTGCTATTGATTCCAGACCTTTATGTCCACCAGCACTTCCACCCCTCTTCAAATTAATCTCACCAAAGCTAATATCAATATCATCATGGATTATCAGTATTGAACCTATTTCCTTCCCAAAGAATCTACAGCATAAAGCAACTGCAGCACCGGAGTTGTTCATAAGAGTTTGGGGTTTCAGAAGTATTATTCTTTCTCTATTATATAAAGATTCAGCAACTAAAGAATTAAATTTGCGGTAAATTTTCTTTTTCTCAAGACTATCTGCAAACTTATCAATAATTTCGAAACCTATATTATGCCTTGTAAGCTCATATTCTTTACCAGGATTGCCGAGACCAACAATTAAAATCATGATTATTACTTTTCCCTGGAGCTTTTTTCTTTCTGATATCCCTCTCCCTTTGGATGTTCTTTCTCTTCTGTTGATTCTTCTTTTTCCTTACCAATTACCTCAGGCTCTTCAACCTCTTCTTCGGCCTCTTCCTCAGCAGCCAATTCTTTTTCCTTAAGTTGACTCGGGTGTATTATTGAAACTACTACTTCTTCAGGTTCGTTCAATATTTTTATTTTATCAGAAATATTAATATCTGAAACCCTAACCGCTACGCCCATATCCAGATCTTTTATATCACATTCGATATGATCTGGAATATCTGCAGGAAGACAAAAGATATGCAGCTCCCTCAGGCCGTGCTGTAGAACACCGCCGCCATCTTTAATTCCTACAGCTATTTCTTCATTAATAATATGGATAGGAACAGTAGTTTCAATTTCCTTCTTCATCTGTATTCTTAAAAAATCCAAATTCAGAAATTCACTGGTAATGGGATCTCTCTGAAATTCTTTTACTAAAACTGCCTCTTTCGTATTCTTTTTTGCATCATCTATATGCAGATCAAAAATTAGGCTGTAAATGCTTTTGCCTTTTACCAGACCTTTAAATTCTTTTTCCCTTATTTTAATGCTAACTGGCTCTTCCTTTAAACCATACACAACCGCAGGTATATAATGTTTATTTCTTAATCTTCTTGATGCCTTACTTTTTATTTCACTGTCACTTCTTTTTTCTACCGCCAAAGCTATATTTTTCATCTATTGCTGCACCTACCTTTATATTTACAGATTAAACTAAATTTTCACCCTTAAACAACTCGCTTACAGATTTGCAATGATAAACTTTTTTTATGGTTTTTGCAAGCAGAGATGCAATGGAAAGTACTTTTATCTTATCAGATTTACATTCTTTATTTAATGGAATAGTATCCATCACTACTATCTCATCAACCTTTGAATTTTCTAATTCTTCTACAGCATTACCCGAAAAAATGGGATGAGTCGCACCGACATAAACTTTCTTTGCCTTATGTCTTACTAACATATCAACAGCCTTCAGTATTGTATCCCCTGTATCTATCATATCATCAAAAATTATGACATCTTTTCCTTCTACATCTCCTACTACGTGTTCTATTTTCGCCATATTGGGAGCGGGCCTTCTTTTATCCAGTATAGCAAGAGGAAAATGAAGTCTTTTAGCAAAAATACTTGCCCTTTTTACGCCTCCTACATCAGGACTTACCACTACACCATTTTTAATTTTTTTCTCTTTAAAATACTTATCTATTATAGGTATGGCAGTAACATGGTCCACAGGGACATCAAAGAAACCCTGAATAGTGGCAGAGTGCAGGTCAACAAGTATGGCCCTATCCATTCCTGCTACTGAAAGCAAGTCTGCAAATAATTTTGCAGTTATTGGTTCTCTTCCTTCTGATTTTTTATCCTGACGCGCATATCCATAATGAGGAATCACAGCATTTATCATCCCCGCAGAAGCCCTTTTTAAGGCATCTATCATTATGAGTAATTCCATTATACTATCATTTACAGGTTCACAGCATGTTTGCACTACAAATACATCTGCGCCTCTTACGCTTTCATCAAACTTTACATATACCTCGCCGTTTTTAAATTTAGTTCTGGTAACTTTCCCAGCATTAATTCTCAATTCCTCTGCAATCTTATCTGTCAGACCAGGATAAGATGATCCTGAAAAGAGCATCATTCTTTTATTACTTTTATTATTTTCCATACACTTCCTACCTTAAATTATTTATACTTTTGTATTTTTTAATTTTTTTCTATCTCTATACCTTACTGCACTATCTTTTATATTTTTTTTCTTCCCACGCTCTATTGCCATAGAATTTGAAGGAACATCCTGGTATATAACCGACCCTGCAGCAATAATAGCCCCCCTACCTATTTTAACCGGGGCTATAAGCATTGTGTCCGAGCCAATGGAAACATCATCTCCAATAATAGTTTTACTTTCCTTTAAACCATCACAATTAACCGTAACTGATGATGCTCCAATTTTTACATTGGACCCTGTCACGGTACCGGGTCTTATATAGCTGTAGGGACCTATGTTATTGTTATTTCCAATAACGGAACCAAGTATAACCGAGGTATTTACCACGGTACATTCACCTATATCGGTATCTGCAATCTGACAAAAAGGGCCCACACTGGAGTTCTTCCCAATCCTGGTTTTACCCTTTATAAAACATGAAGGTTCAATTACTACATCCTTATCTATAACTACAGAGCTTTCAATATAACATGAATCAGAATCCCTTATAGTTACCCCATTTCCCATTAAACTTTCATTAATTTTCCTTTGCATAATATTTTCTACTTTTGAAAGCTCGTATCTGTCATTTATACCCATAACCTCCTGGTATTCCGGAGTTTTAAAACAGCTTACTTTTTTGCCATTTTTAATAAGCGTTTCAATAATATCTGTCAAGTAGTACTCTTTTTGTACGTTTTGGGTTTTAATCTTTTCAATATTATCAAATAAAGATTTTGTATCAAAACAATAAATAGAAGAATTTACTTCGCATATTTTTCTCTCTTCAGGGCTGGTATCAGTTTCCTCAACAATTTTTACTATGTTTCCATTTCTGTCTTTTATAATTCTTCCATATCCTTCCGGATCAGAAACTATAGATGTAACCACACAGGCTGCGCTGCCGGAATCGATTCTTTTTCCAACCAATTTCCTTAAGGTTTCTATATTAACCAATGGACTATCACCCGGTAGTATTAAAATACTCTTTCCAAAATCCTCCCCCTTTCTTCTTTTTACCACACAAACAGCATGAGCTGTACCAAGCTGATTTTCCTGGGTAACAGTTTTGGTTTTAGGAAAATTATTTTTTATATATTCGCTAACCAGTTCCTTCCTGTAGCCTACAACCATAAATATATTTTTAGGATTTAATTTACCGACCAGAGATAACACATAATAGATTATTGGTTGACCTAATATTCGATGAAGTACTTTGGGAATTTCTGACTTCATTCTTTTGCCTTTACCGGCAGCTAAAATGACCACGCTCAAATCTTTAGAAAAATTCATTTTTTAAAAAGATTCCTACCAAAGATTTTATAATATTAATAATAACACTCCTAAATTGTAACATAAAAAAATTATTTAGCTAAGCACTACTCTACAAATTTTCCACCACTAATTTCCTTTGAAATAATATTAAAACCAGGTCCAAAATAGACTTCGACACGTATAAGATTATTACATTTCTCTCCAAGTATTCCCTTTCTTAAAAAATACTCTGCACCTGGCCGGCTTTCACCCTCAGAAACTCCGGATATGTCGCTATCCTTTCTTACTCTTACTGTAATTTTTTCACCACATTTGTTACATCTGACCCTGAAAGTAATAAACTTAGAGGCAGTTTCTCCTGCTGGTACAGTAAAAATATTTTTTAAATTTTCTAAAAAACCACCCATCTCAGTTCCTTCTCTCTTCTTTACCAAATAATAACCTTTATCCTAAATTGCTTTAGTAATTATAATTAAGATGTAAGCTTTTCTCCAGGCTGAGTAGAAATTTTTTTACCTTTTTTCCTCCTCCAAATTTACCTGGAGTACCATCGCTCCTTATAATTCTATGGCACGGCACAATTAACATTATGGGGTTCTTTCTTAATGCTGAGCCGGCAGCCCTCCAGGCTTTCCTATAGCCGGAAAGAGCAGCCAACTTCCTGTAGCTTACAGTATTACCATAGGGTATTGAGATAGCTGTATTCCATACTTTCTTTTGGAACTGTGTTCCAGCCAGGAACTCCACTTTAAAATCTAGGCTCCTTATCTTACCATCCAAGTATCGGCCAACTTTATCCTTAATATCTTTTGATTCTTTATTGATAAAAGAAAAACTGTCTGAATCCCTGTAATTATCCTTAATCTTCTCAATATATTTCCGGAAAGCCTCTTTTTTATTGCCCAGAAATAAAACTGTTATTCCACAAGTTCTGTCTTCCCATAAGCAATAGAATACACCTATTTTTGTCATAAATTCAGTTTTATTTACATATCTTGCCATTGACCATTAACTTAAAAACTGGCTGTGCCGGTTAAACCATATCTATCTATTTAATCTAACAAAGTGTTCTATAGATCTATCATAAGTCCTCTCAGCTTTCTCATCAAAATAGCAGGCCGGAAGCTCTCCTAAACTTCTGTGATAAGCAATACATTCACAGCAGATGCCCTTTCTTGAGCAGGGATAGGTACAGTTACAATTCTTTAGATTTCTTTCCTTGTTGCATTCCATTTCAATGATTCCTCTTTCTAATCTTTCCTTAATCAATTTAAATTTTGTTAAAATCCGGCTCTACTTTTTACTTACAGCATTTTAAATTCTACCAGCTTGCAGTAATCAGTATTCAATCCCCTTTCTGGCTTTTACACCCTTGCTAAAAGCATGTTTTACCTCTTTCATTTCAGTTACCGTATCAGCGATATCTATCAATTTACGAGGAGCATTTCTACCTGTCAGCACTATACAGAGTTCTTTGGGTTTATTTTTTATAAGGTCCGCTGCATCCTCCACTTTTAAAAGCCCATAATCAATTAGATTATTTATCTCATCTAAAATAACCATATCGTACTTGCCGCTGTAAATCTTCTCCCGGGCATACTTAAAAGATTCTGCAGCATTATCTATCTGCTGGCTCGTAGGCTGCGGCCTGCCATTTTTAAATTTTATAAATCCTATGCCCAACTGTTCAATCTCAATTAGAGGTTTTAATTTCTCTATAATTTTAGCCTCGCCGGTTTTCCAGGGCCCCTTAATAAACTGCAGGATCAAAACCTTAAAATTATGACCTGCTGCTCTCAGAGCAAGACCAAGCGCTGCTGTGGTCTTTCCCTTTCCGTTGCCGGTATTTATCAATACCAGACCCTTTTTAGAATCTTTTTTATAGATATTTTGCGAACAATTATATTTTTTCTCTAAATCCATTTCCGGTTAACCTTTGCTAATATTTTAATTTTATTATACCCCATGCGCCAGTATTTTATAAAACAATTCCATATCCATATTTTCTCTGAAAACATCTGCCAGCCTGTTATATTGTTCCTCTTTAAAAATTCCATATGACATAGCTGCATCATTAATGTCAGTACCTCTTATACTGCTCTTTATTCTGAGCAATTCCAGAATGATCATTCTAAAAGTATGGTTATCAAAAACCCCATGGATGTATGTTCCAAGCACTATATTATCAGCCTTATTTTCCTTATTTCCAAAGATTATAAATCCATCATCAATATCTGTAATACTATCTCCTCTGGATTTTATTTTAAAAAGTGGTATCAGCTTTCTGGACGACTTACCAGGCATTGTTTTAGATATACCCATATGGATCTCGTAACCCCTCATAGTTTCCATCTTACCTTCTATCTTATTGCCGATAATTCTCCTGCTCATCTTTTTTAAATCTGAATTGTAATTAAAAACATCTCTGTTGACATCAAATTTTACCTGATAGGCACTTTTATTTTGTAAAAATTCTGTATTTATATCCATAAGGCCAATACCATCGATGCTTTCGATATCCAGCGATTCACTCCTGAATTTATCTGTAATTTTTTTCCCTAAAATCTGATAGCCACCACATATACCAAATACCACCGTGCCCCTTCTGTATTGCTTTTTAATCTCTTCCTCTAATCCAGATCTTCTTAAATACAGAAGATCACTTATAGTACTCTTACTTCCGGGAATAATAATCATATGAGGTTTTAAATTTCTTAACTCTTGCTTATCTCTGATATAAATCAAGCTTACGTCTTTTTCCAGTTCAAAAGCATTAAAATCAGTAAAATTAGAAATATGAGGAAGATAGACTACGCCAATTATTATTCTTCCACCCTCATTATTTCCTCCAATACTACTTAGAATTAATTTCTTATTTCTTTCCCTCTCCAGATTTACAGAATCCTCTTCTTCTATGTAAATATCTCTATAATAAGGAATGGTGCCTATCACAGGGATTTTTAATTTTCGGGATATGTAATCATTACCTGGTTCAAGAAGGCTTATATCTCCTCTAAACTTATTTACCAATAAACCTTTTATGTATCTCCTATAGTTTTTTGGGAGAAGCTTTACCGTGCCGTAAAAACTTGCAAATATACCTCCTCTATCAATATCCCCTACTAATATTACAGGGGCCGCGGCAATCTCTGCTGTTCTCATATTTACAATATCATTTTCCAGCAAGTTTATTTCTGCAGGGCTGCCAGCTCCTTCTATCACTACAAAATCAAATCTTTTTTTTAGGCCACTGATGATTTCTTTAATTTTATCTAAATAAAAAACCTTCTTTTTACTATATTCAACAGCACTCATATTTTTTACTGCTTTTCCCATAAATATTATCTGCGCCCTTGAGTCAGCTACAGGTTTGATAAGTATTGGATTCATATAAACTTCAGGTTCCAGTCCACATGCTTCAGCCTGAACTACCTGGGCTCTGCCCATTTCCCCGCCTGCTGCAGTGACATATGAATTCAGGGCCATGTTTTGTGATTTAAATGGACATACGCTGTATCCATCCTGTTTCAAAATTCTGCAAATTGCAGCAGCTGCAACACTCTTGCCAACATGTGAGCCGGTGCCCTGTATCATTATGGATTTTGATTTACCTTTTATCATATTATGATTATATAATTACAAATGCACGAGTACTTGACTTACTGACTTAACTATAATCGCACAATTACAAATGTCTGAGTACCTGATCTAACGATTTAACTACAACTGCGCCGTCTTCTATTATTCTCCTGTAAAGCTTTTCTGCTTTTCCACCGGTATGATCTCTTTCGCTTATGTTTTTTCCATCTATAACTATCACTTTTTTCCCTGAACTGATTGCTTCTTTTACAGATACCAGATTTGAGAAATTACCGGAGCCGAACTCCACTGCAGGGAGGATTATCACATCGCTTGATTTAATAAATTCAATGTTCTTATTCTGCGAAATAAAACTGATAGGTGAAAAAGGTGCTTCAGTTACATAAGGGATTCCCAGCATCCGGGCAGTATCAAGATCTGTATCCAGAGTATTTATAACTCCGCAGGATACCGTATAACCGCTGCTGTGGAGTAAATTCATTACCGGTGATGCAGCTCCGCCGCCGCCAATTATATGAACTCTTAAATATTTTTTTTCTGTTTTGTCGGAAATACCCCGATCAGCACCCGGACTAAAAACAGGACTAACGTAAAGCTTTTTAGTTACAGGATTTCTGCCTATAAAGACATCACTTCCAAATACATTTTTTATACTTTCCCTGTTTATTATATCTTCTCCACTGCCGAAATTAAAAATCCTGCCTTCTTTCAAGAGCATTATTTTTTCGCTGTTTTGTAGGGCAAGATTTATATCATGAAAAATTGCAATTATGGTCTTTTTTTCTTTTCTGTTTAAGCTTAGAAACAAATTCATAAATTCAATCTGGAAATTTATATCAAGATGAGAAGTAGGCTCATCCAGAAGCAGCACAGAGCTATCCTGGGCCAGGGCCTGAGCCATAACTACCCGCTGTTTTTCACCGCCTGACAGTTCTGTAAACTTTCTATTGGCAAATGGTAATATTTTAGTCTTTTCCATGGCTCCCCTAACTACATTAAAATCTTCTTTTTCTTCCGTTCCAAATCTTGAAATGTATGGGTACCTTCCCATCATAACCATCTCCGCTACAGTAAAGCTAAATCCCGGATTGGTATACTGGGGCACCACAGCCACCATCTTTGCAATATCTTTTGGATTTAGTTTCCTTATATCCCTTCCACCAATTTCAATTTTGCCTTTATATCCTATTAGAACCTTGCTTATAAGATTTACCAGAGTGCTTTTGCCTGATCCATTTGGGCCGAGGATTGAGATAAAACTTCCCTCTTCCACACTAAAACTTATATTATCCAGAACTTTTCTACTATTGTAAGAAAAATCTAAATTTTTAACCGAAAGCATGTTTCTCTTCCCGCTCATCTCATCTAAACCTGCCTGTTTAAAAAACCTGTTTTTTTGACTTTACCAAAAGATATAGGAAAAACGGAACCCCCACAATTGAAGTTACAATCCCTACCGGAATTTCCCTGGGAGAGAGAACCGTCCTGGCCAGGGTATCTGACAAAAGTAATACTATCCCCCCCGCTACAGCAGAAGTTGGATATAAAATTTTATGGTCAGGTCCTACAATCAACCTTAAAATATGCGGAGTTATAAGGCCCACAAATCCTATAATTCCACTAACAGAAACAGCTAAGGCAGCTATAAGCGAAGCCATTATCAGCAGTATCTTTTTGACTCTGTCTGTTTGAACCCCTAACTGAGCTGCTCTTTCATCTCCCAGGGATATGATATTTAAATCCCTCATATAAAACCCGGAAATTATCATAAGTACTACTATCATAGGAGCTATAATATTAAATTTATACCATGACGCAGCGGTTAAACTGCCCATAATCCAGAAAATTATTTTTGCCATATTATTAGCCTTGAATATCATAATAAACGAGGTCATAGAACTCAGCATAGCGCTAAGGGCAATGCCTGAGAGAAGTAGAGTAGTTACTGAAACCTTCCCCCTGGCGCTGGAAATACTGTAGACCAAAAATGTAGTGGCCAGCGCCCCGAGCAGGGCAAATAAGGTAGTAGTAGAGATATTTAAAAATCTGATAGCGGTAGTAAACAAAAGTCCTATAGTTGCTCCAAAAGCTGCTCCTGCGGAGACCCCGATCACAAAAGGATCAGCCATAGGATTTCTGAAGAGTCCCTGAAAAATAACCCCTGCGCCGGCAAGTGCTATTCCCACAAATATGGACAAGAATATCCTGGGCAGCCTTATCTGTGAAATAATTACAATTTCCTGAGGATTTAGATGGGTAGTATTGATAAAATTATTAACTCCCGGAATAAAACTGGCTATAATCAAGCCGGTATCTTTTAAGCTTACTTTCGCAGCTCCTATTGAAGCAGCAACTACAATTATTAATGTTAGTATTAATAGTAATATTAAAATATATCTTAACGTTTTTGTTCCATTTGCCATAAGAATTTATAGAAAACAAAAGATTAAAATAAATGTGTAATTTAACAGTAAGTATACTAAATTTTTACATTTATTGTTTTATCTTATTCTATTATTTCAAACTCTCCGAAAATCTCAGGATGGATTGCTTTTGATAACATTTGCAGTGCTTTAATTAAATTCTGGTTGGGACGGGAAATTGGATTATCCGGGACAACATAAACCCTGCCACTGGTCACTGCATCAATGCTTGAAAACCTCTCATCACTCATTATTACGGATGAGTCTGGCGCCAGACTCATGGGAGCAATTATTATATCCGGATTTTTCTCTATTAACTTTTCCAAGCTATATTCAGGCCAGCCGGTTAGATTATCTTCTGCTACTATATTTATTCCGCCTGACTTTTCAATTAAGTCGTTAATGAAGGTATCCGCTCCTGCGCTCATTAAAGGGTCATTCCACACCTCATAAAAAACTCCTGGTTTATCCTCATCGCTCAAATCTTTAATCTGATTATATATTCCATCAACTTCTTTTTTGAGTTCACCTATGAGTTCTTCTCCTCTATCTTCCATTCCGGTTATTTTACTGATATTGGCTATTTCATCATAAACACCTTCAATGCCTTTGGCATCAATGACTCTGTAAACTTCAATTCCAAGTTCTTTTACTTTCCGGTAATCATCATCAGGACCACCGGTTGGGGTTATTAAAATATCCGGATCAAGCTCAGCTATTTTTTCTATATTCGGTCCCCAGGAATCACCAGCACCTTCAAAACCTTCTGCAAGCGGTTCAGCCTCCCCTACACTAAAATTATCAACCTCTACTACCAGTTCCATAGCACCCAGAGCGTCAATTATCTCCAGCACGCTGGGAGCAAGTACAATAACTTTATCAGCAGATTTTTCAAGAATAATCTCTTCTCCAACGCCATCTATAATTACTATTGGCTCTGCTGGATTTTTCTTAACTTCTTCTTCAACTTTCTCTCCTACTGCATCTGCCCCCGCAGGTTCAGCAATATCTTCAACATTTTTCTCTACAGCTTGCTCCTTACATCCTGAAAAAATAACCGGGGCAGCTATAAGAGATAGAATTAGAATCACTACCACTGCCAGGATAATCTTTTTTGACATTCTTTCCTCCTCCAGTCTTTTATGGTTTATAAATAAAAAAAACCCGCCTTTCTTCGGGCGGGAATTTTTCCTTTTAATAAATGAAAAATCACCCTCTTTCTTCCGAAGAGAGATAACCAAAGCACTTACAGGTTTCCTGGCTTAAGGGACTTTACTCTCCGCCTTCCCGGCAACACTTTGCCAGTGGCTTGATTAGAGAGCACACACCCTATCACAGTGGCGGGACCGCTCCAGAATTAGACTGGATTCCCTGATAGAACAATATAAATTACATAATCTATTATTTATTTTTAAAAGAACATTTACTATTTTTCTAATTGATAATATTACTATAATGATAGTAAATTGCAATTATTTTTAATTACAATATCTTATTTTCCTCAAACCATTTAAAAGTATCTTCAATTGATTTTTTAACAGGCCTGGGTTTATATCCTAATTCTTTGCTTGCTTTCTCACTACTTATATACGAATTGCTCTGCAGGGTATTTATAGAATAACTGGTAAATCGTGGAGTTTTATTTGCTAATTTATAATAGAGAGGGGCAAAAATTCCGGCAGTTTTTACCAGCCAGACAGGAACTTTATATTTTGGTGGCTGTATTCCACTAATTTCAGAAAGCATTGACATCATTTCATCCATAGTAACTCTCTGCCCGGATAATATATAGCTCTCACCACTCTTTCCCTTTTCAGCTGCTAAAATATGTCCCACAGCTACATCCCGGACATCAACAAAATCATAGGCTCCATTTATAGTTATTTTCATCTTACTTCTGGCAAAGTCAATAAATGTCCGGGTCATTGCTGATATCCTGAAATCATAAGGACCTAAAACCCCGGTAGGACACACTACTACTGAATCCAGGCCATTTTTAGCAGCTTTTACCACCTCTAAACTGGCAAGAGCTTTTGATCTATCGTATTCTCCCCTATTACTATTTGGATCAAAAGGCATACTTTCATCAATAACTGTTCCCATAGGCGGCTCTTTTAATGCATGTATACTACTGGCATACACTAATCGCTTTACACCACATTTCAAGCAAGCATCTATAACCTTCCTGGTTCCCTCAAGATTAATATTACGTATCAATGTCCGATCACCGGGCATGATTGAAATCCTTGCAGCCAGATGATATACAGCATCTGCTCCCCTGAAGGCTTTTATAAGGGAATCTATATTATGGATATCCCCAACAGCCTTTTCTATCTCCAAACCTTCAAGTGAAGAAATATCAGAAGTTGGACGAACTAAAGCTCTTACTTTTCTGCCTCTCCTGAGTAATTCTCTGACAAGCACATTCCCAATGAACCCTGTTGAACCGGTAACAATTTCCATAAGATAATCTTCTAAATTTTATTGCATAATAAGATGAATATTATATAAACTTAAAAATACTCTACTTCTTCTCACTTTTCTTAATAATGGATTTTATAATATCCGCTCTTGTAATTATGCCTGTCAGTTTACCATCATTATTTAATATAGGAAGCCTGTTAACATTGCTATTTATCATTATATTTACTACCTTGCTTATTGACGCATCCTCCCCGGCTGTCTTTACGTTTGTAGACATAACTTCTTCAACCCTTGTATCTAAATATTCCTTTGTACTTTTCGTATAGCTCTCATAACTCTTAAGAAAAGCAAAACTAAAAGACAGCGGGAAAGGAAGATTAGATTCTTTAATTATCAAGTCAGCTTCAGTAACTATCCCTACTAATTCTTCTTTTTCGTCCACTATGGGAACACAGCTTATTTTATTTTTTATTAGTAGTTTTGCTAATTCAGCCAATGTAGCATCTTTACTTATTGTGATAACCTTTTTTGTCATAATATCCTTAGCAAGTAATTCTTCCATTTTTATCTCCTTGACTATTGACTATTATTATTTTAGCTTCAATTTAAAAAGCATTTAATTTTTAAGCTGCCAATCTATAAAATTTCCATTTTGATTATTACTCTTTTCTACCAGCTTCACCTGCCTTAAAAATCGCATATTTTGCTAGAGGAGGTGAAATTAATTCGTTTATAATAACTGATGCCAGTACAGCATTTATCATTATGCTTGCGATATTTGAAAAGGCTGGATGTCCGTTTATTAACATAGCAAGCCCTATGGCTACTCCGGCGATTGGAAACATACCAAAACTTAAATATTTCTTAATTTCTGGAGAAGCATGAGAAATATATGCTCCTAACCTTACCCCTGCAAATTTTCCTGCAAATCTGGCTAAAGTTATCACTGCAGCCAGTATACCTGCTGTTTTTATTACGCTAAGGTCAAAATGAGCGCCGGCCAGAGTAAAAAACATTGCAAAAATTACGCCCTCTATATTATGTATAACTCCGAACATATCTTCATTGTGTTTCATCCTGTTGACTACAATAAATCCCATTATCATATTAGCTAAAATGCTCGACAGTCCCAGTGCATTCGATAACCCGACACATAAAAAAATCGCACCCCCAACAACAGCCAGAAGCTGCGGTTTCTTTTTAATAAAGGGACCTATATAAGTCAGCGCAAACCCAAGAACCGTCCCTAAAAGTATAGAGCCGACAATATCTACAGCAGGAACTGCTAACATCCTATACCATGAAATATTCTGAAAACCAGTGATTAATGATTCTGCAACATTTGAGCCAACAGCATAAGCCATAACAGCAATTGCGTCATCCAGAACAATTATTGCAAGCAGCGTAGTAGTAAAAGGACCAATTGCTCTATATTCTCTTATTATAGCTAAAGTTGCAGCAGGAGCAGTGGCGCAGGATATAGCGCCGAGAACAATTGCCATGGGCAGATAACTATAAAAAGAACCAGGGTTTGCTACCCCGGTCTTGATAATAAAAGGCCCAAGGAATAATACTGATATAGTTACAAATGCCCAGGCTCCTATTGCTTGAATTGGAGTAATTACAGCAATATTCTTTCCGAATTTTTTTAATTTTTTAAGATAAAGACCGCCGCCTACCAGATAGCCGATAACTCCTAAACTAATATCGGTAATTATATTTAATCTGCCATTGATTAATTCTTTAGGAATAATATGCAATAGGCTTATAACAATTCCTATGATAATATATCCGCTGATAGTGGGGAATTTAAGTTTTCTGGCAGCAAAACCGCCCAAAAGACCGATTATCACCATTATTCCAACAGCTAATATTACATTCATCTCGAAGCTCCAGTTCATCTATAAGCTCTCCTCTAAATTTATTTCAATATTTATTTTCAGATGTGAATATATGCTTAATAATCTACCAAATAATACTGTGATATTTTAACTTCCTGCAAGCTTCTTTTCAAGAATTAAGATTAAGTAATTTACTTGTAAAAAATTTAAAACCACGGTGGAACTTCATATCCAATGACTAATATAATACCAGATATATGAAAATAATAAATATAAGATAATAACAGAAAAGGGGTTTCCTTTACTTTACCACCCACTACAAAGCTTAAAATACCTGATACTGCAGCGGTAAGTCTTACAGGAAGGAAATTTAAAGTTAAATATTAAAAAAAATCTTTTTATCGCTTGTAATTTTTTTATTCGTAACTTAGGATTATATTATAAGTTCTTCATACTTTTATTTTAGAAGAGGATTATGATGCTATGAATTTTCTTTTGTTATACCAGTATTTTGTTACATCAGCCCTGGTAATATTCTTATTTAATTTTATTGTTAACAATATTTTATTTAAAAATACAGCTACTTACTTGCTTCCGGAATCTTTAATAAAATCTCCTCCCCTGGTATCAATACTGGTTCCTGCCAGAAATGAAGCCAAAAATATTAGAAGGTGTCTCCTATCTCTTTCAAAACAGGATTATACTAATATAGAAATATTAGTATTGGATGATAATTCTAATGACGGCACTTCGGCAGTTGTTGAAGATTTTGCAAAAAAAGACAGCAGAGTAAAGCTTATTATCGGAAAGCCGCTAAAAAGTGGATGGATTGGAAAAAGTTATGCCTGCCAGCAGTTATCAAAATATGCAAAGGGAGAATATTTTATTTTTACAGATGCAGATACACTGCATTTTAAAAATTCAATCTCCAGCGCAATTGGCTGTCTTATTGGCAATAATTTGGATGCTCTTTCAGCAATTCCAAAACAGATAATGGTTTCTTTTCATGAGAGAATGGTGGTTATGTGGGTTCATTTTGGGATTCTTACTCTTTTGCCTTTATTTCTTGTAAAAAAATCAAAAAACCCATTATTTAGCACTGCAAATGGTCAATTTATATTATTTAGAAGAGAGGTTTATGAAAAAATCGGAGGACACGAATCCATAAAAACTAAAATTTTAGAAGATATACATATCTCAAAACAGGTAAAAAAACATGGATATAAGTTTATGATATTTGATGGAAGCAAAAATATATATTGTAGGATGTATAGAAGTTTTGGTAAATTAATAAAAGGATTTTCCAGGTTTATGTTTGCTGCTTTTGATTTTAATCTTTTTAATATTTCAGCAGTTATTTTATTAATTTCAGTGTTATTTTTATTTCCATTTATTCTGCTTCCCCTCGGAGTTTTTATTTTTGATTGGTCCGGGATGATAATAAACTTGATTACCATTCAAATTTTTATTGTTCTTATTATGAGAATTATATTAGCTGCCAGACTTAAAAACAAAATCCTTGATGTACTTTTTCACCCTCTTTCAATGGTGTATATAATATTAATTTGTATTAATTCTGTTCTTCAGACCAAATTCGGAGAAGGAGCGTGCTGGAAAGATAGAAAATATGGTATTAACTTTAAATAATCTCTTTACAATAGTGATACCTGGACCCGGATGGAAATTAGAGAAAGAATAAAATAGGCTATTTTAATGATAACTATTTTTTACGGCTCCAGTCTTTTTACATCCTGTAGTTTATCAAAATCTCTGTCAAAGGAGTAAATTTTATTAATACCATTGGCCATCATGAAATAATAATTATAAGCATCAATAAAACTTATATTTTTATCCCTGTAAAGATTAATTGCCTTAACAATAACAGATCTCTGGTTAAACCGGATATTAGGAGTTTTCAAAATTAATTCAACATTATGATATATTTCTTCCTTATCCCAGTTATAAAATTTTTTTAGTACCCAGATCACTTCAGCAATAACCAAACTAGTAGAAATACCCATAATATTACCATTGACTATTTCATGAAAAAGCATCTCTACATTTCTATATGTTGATTCATCTTCTCTTTCGAAATATCTTAAAAAAATATTAGTATCTATAAAAATCATTTCATCTTCCTGATAACATCTTCAGCAATATCTTTTTCCATTTGTTCTCTTACTTTTTTAAAATCAATTTTTTTATCTGATTTCTTGGTGATGGCATCCAGTATGGTTCCTTTCTTCACAGTAAAAACAATATTACCTTCCTTTACTGAAAACTCGCCAATATCATGAGGCTTCATGTTGAATTTATCCCTAATTTCTTTAGGTATGGTTATCTGCCCTTTTGATGTAATTCTCGGCATTATATAGACTCCGCTTATTTTATTAATACTTCATATTGTAATTCAGGTAATACCAAATTACAAGTATTACTTTATATATTGTAATACTTGTAATTCTGGTAATACTATAAATCCCTGTTCTGCAAAAATGCTATATACAGTTTGCCTTAGAAATTTTTTTCAGGAACTAATTTTGAAATTGAATTATTTCCTTTTTTCTATTTTAAATTATAGAAGGCATCCAGTCCTAAATACTTTGCTTCACTTCCCAGTTCTTCTTCAATTCGCAGCAGCTGATTGTATTTGCTGACCCTTTCTGTTCTTGAAGGAGCTCCTGTTTTTATCTGGCCGGCATTTACCCCTACTACCATATCAGCAATAGTGGTATCTTCCGTTTCTCCCGACCGGTGAGATATAACAGCTGTATATCCTGCTGTTTTGGCCATCTCAATTGCATCCAGGGTTTCGGACAAAGTTCCTATCTGATTTACCTTAATTAAAATAGAATTTGTTACTCCCAGCTCAATTCCTTTTTTTAGCCTTTCAGTATTGGTAACAAAAAGATCATCTCCTACCAGCTGGACTTTGCTGCCAACCTTGTCGGTTAGCTCCTTCCATCCATCCCAGTCTTCTTCAGCCATTCCATCTTCTATTGAAATTATGGGATACTTCCCTACAAGGTCCTTATAATAATCAACCATCTCTGATGAGGTTAAAACTTTGCCTTCGCCTTTAAGATTATATTTTCCGTCCTTATAGAACTCGCTAGCCGCAGGGTCAAGTGCAATATAGATATCTTTTCCCGGTTTATACCCGGCTTTTTCAATAGCTTTGATTATATACTTTACTGCATCCTCATTGGTTTTAAGATCAGGGGCAAAGCCGCCTTCATCACCCACTGAAGTATTAAGTCCATCTTTTTTTAAGACAGTTTTTAAGTTATGGTATACTTCCGTTCCCATTCGTAAAGCTTCTCTGAAAGTAGATGCACCAAGCGGCATTATCATAAATTCCTGCAGGTCAACACTATTGTCAGCGTGCTTGCCGCCGTTTAGAATATTCATCATCGGCGCAGGAAGAATATGTGCATTGACTCCCCCAAGGTATTTGTAAAGAGGCAGGTCAAGCGCTATAGCGGCAGCTTTTGCTGCAGACAGAGAAACGCCCAGTATCGCATTGGCTCCTAATTTAGACTTATTCTTCGTACCATCCAGATCAATCATAGTCTGGTCTATTTCCCGCTGATAAATGGCATCCATGCCTTCCAGTTCCGGAGCAATAAAAGAATTCACATTCTCTACTGCTTTTTGAACACCCCTGCCCATATATCTTTTCTTATCTCCATCTCTCAGCTCAACTGCTTCAAATGCTCCGGTAGAAGCTCCTGAAGGTACCGAAGCCCTTCCAATTACTCCGCAATCCAGTGCCGTCTCAACTTCTATAGTTGGATTCCCTCTTGAATCCAGGATTTCTCTTGCAAAAATTCCTGTAATTTCAGTCCAATCACTCATTATTACTCTCCCTTTCCTGTTATTGGTAACAAAATATTTTTTATCATAACCTGGTGAATTTTCTATGATATAATAGCATAATATTATTTATAAAAAATATTATATTAGCATTTTCTATATTTTAAAATTAATTATTAAGAGTTACTCTTGAAATTTTTAAAAAAACTTGTTAAATAGTATTCAATTTGTAAATTTTTGACTGTAAATATTTTAAATAAATGTTAAATATATATTTTCAGATAGGACATTAAAGGATAGGAGATAAAAATGGTAAGTAAAATAGCAGGAAAAATTTTCTTTATAATTACAGCTATTGCTATTATTATAATAGCTTCGTTTAATCTTTCAGCCTGCAGAAGACTTAGTAATACTTTAATAAATACGGATACTTATGAAGTAGCAAAAGGAGATATCGCTCAGACTGTTACCACCAGCGGTTATGTAGACAGCAGCAAACAAAACGACTACTCTCTTCCTGCTTCAGGTAAAGTCTTGTGCGCTCTCAGCAAGGGAGATACTTTTAGCAAAGGTGATTCTCTAATAGAGATAGATAACAGCAGGCAGGAGTTCCTTATTGCTCAGGCAGAAGAAAATCTAAACACAGCTAATAATTCCCTGGAGCTTTCAAAAATAAGCTACCAGCAGGTGCTTGATGCCAACCATATAGCAATACAGCTGGCTGAAACCAGTACCAGTCTTGCAGAGCAGTCTGCACAATCTGCATTTAAGGCTCTGGAAAATGCAAATGATCTGGCAAAAAAATCCGGGGAGAGCGCCTCCACAGCTCTGGAAAATACAACTAATATAGCCACCCAGTCCATACAGAGCGCCAAAACAGCCTGGGATGAAGCAGAAAAAATATTAGTAGAAGCTAAAGCTGCAACTATTCCTTTAAAGGACTACCAAATCGCACAATACCAGGCCAATGCCAATAATGCCGAAGCTAATTACGAAGCAGCAGTAGCACAGTATAACGCTAATATAGATACCGCTGAAGGCACCTATGAGTCAACTCAAAGCCAAAGCAGGTCATCCACAGATACTGCACGAAGCTTATACGAGCAATCACTTTTAAATCAATCTACCACCTACTGGTCAAACCTTTCCAGTACACAATCTGCCGCAAGTCAGATTAGCGTAGTTGCTAAAAATATAGAGCAGGCAGAAACCCAGATTAAACTGTCCCGGATTAGTCTTGAGCTGGCCAAATTGGATATGGACAGCAGTATGATCCGCGCCCCTTATAATGGAATAGTGCTATCTTCTATTTATAAAGAGGGACAATACGCCAGTCCCGGGATAAATGCAATTTCTGTAATAAGCAGTGACTTTATAATAAGTGCAGATATAAATGAGATTGATGTGGTTAACCTGCAGGTCGGGCAAGATGTAGATATAAGGCTGGATGCTTACTATGAAAATGGATTTAGCGGTAAAATAATTAATATATCGCCAATTTCCACAAATATTGGCGGGGTTGTTTCTTTTGAGCTTACCGTAAAGCCGGAAACAGAAAATGTTCCTGAGCTTTTTTTATACGGTCTTTCGGCCAGTTTGGATATAACTACTCTCGGTGTGGAGGATGTTTTATTTGTTCCCATACAATCTGTATATGAGGAAGATGGAAAATCATATGTTGATCTTGTAGGCGAAGACGGCAGTATAGAAAAAACAGAAGTCACTACAGGAATATTTAACTATGACTTTATTGAAATCAAGTCAGGGCTGAACGAAGGAGATACTATTTTAATTTCACCTGCCCAGTATAATACCCCGGACTAGTTAGGGATTAAAATTGATTGATAATATGATAAAGAATAATAAAGATATCGTCATAAAAACAGCTGACATTGCAAAAGTTTACAGATTGGGAAATATTAAGGTTAATGCGCTCCGGAGTGTTAATCTTGAAATTAGAAGAGGCGAGTTTGTGGCAGTAATGGGACCTTCAGGATCGGGGAAATCAACTTTAATGAACATTATCGGATGTCTTGATACGCCGACTTCCGGACAATATTATCTGAATAATATGGATATAAGTAAGTTAAACGATAACCAGCTGGCAGGCATAAGAAATAAGGAAGTGGGTTTTGTGTTTCAAACATTCAATCTCCTTTCCAGGTCAAATGTTTATGGGAACGTTGAACTTCCGATGATTTACTCTGCAGAAAGAGTTAGAAATAAAAAAAAGAAAGTACTGGACGCCATAGAATCGGTAGGGTTGACAGCGTGGATAAAGCACAGGTCCAACGAGCTGTCAGGCGGAGAGAAACAGAGGGTAGCCATTGCAAGAGCTCTGGTAAATCAACCCTCCATAATTCTTGCAGATGAACCTACCGGAAATCTGGATTCTGTAACCGGAGAAGAAATAATGGCCATATTTCAAAAACTGAACAGCCAGGGAAAGACAATAATATTGGTTACCCATGAGCTGGATATAGCCAGACATACCCATAGAATTATTTATTTAAGGGATGGTATTATTCACGGGCAGGAAGAAGTCAAAAATCAGATATCAGCTGAAGAAAAATTAAGGCAGATGCCCAGATTGGAAAATAAACTAACAGCAAACTAAAATTTTTAAAATTATGAGAAGATTGCTGGAAAACATAAAAATTGCTTTTCAGGCTTTATTTTTAAATAAATTAAGGTCCTTTCTTACCATGCTCGGAATAATTATTGGAGTAGGTTCAGTAGTTGCCATGCTTTCTATTGGTGTCGGGGCACAACAGTCCATAATTCAATCTGTCCAGGGTATCGGCTCTAATTTAATTATTATAACTCCCGGAAATCCTGAAGAAGAAAATTATATGGGAGCACAATTGGCTTTTGGTACTCAGCAAGCTGAACTGACCATTGATGACCTTAGGGCCATAGAAAGAGAAGCAACTCTGATCATTGACGTTGCGCCGGTAATATTTAGCTCATCTGTCGCCTCTTATTTAAATAAGAGTACGCAGTCTACTGTATTTGCCTCAACCGAAAACGGACGTGAAATATATAATATGAAGATTGAAAAAGGTAATTTTTACAGTAGAAGCGATGTTTCAAACGCTTTAAATGTAGCAGTAATCGGACAGACAGTCGTAAAAAGCTTATTTGGAAAGACAGATCCCATAGGAAAAATAATAAAACTTGATGGAAAAAATTTTAAAGTTATAGGAACTCTGGAAGCAAGGGGAACCGATGCCCTTGGAAATGACCAGGATAGCTCTATCAGCATTCCGGTTACTACCGCCCAGGATAAACTATATGGACTGGATTCATACAATATGATAATGGCTCAAAGTGTCAGTGAAAAGGATATAGGTGCTGCCACGGAAGAGATAAAATCAATACTCAGAAGACACAGGAACATAAGGTTTGGAGAAAAAGAGGATTTTATGATTCAAAGTCAAACACAGTTACTTGATGTCATCACCATCATCACCGATATTTTTACTGCAGTCATTGCCGGTATTGCCAGCATATCACTCCTTGTAGGCGGCATTGGAATAATGAATATAATGCTTGTTTCAGTTACCGAAAGAACCAGAGAAATCGGAATAAGAAAAGCTATAGGAGCCAAGAACAGGGACATAATGATTCAGTTTCTGGTGGAAAGTATTGTGCTCAGCGTTACCGGCGGTATTGCTGGTATCTTGTTTGCAGTTTCTGTATCTGCCATATTAAGTAAGTTTACTGTTCTCGAAACCTCCATTACAGCATTACCAATAATCATTGCCCTGAGCTTCTCTACAGCCATTGGCCTTTTCTTTGGCATTTTCCCGGCAATGCGCGCTGCAAGGCTTAACCCTATAGATGCCTTAAGATATGAGTGATATATTAAGATATGGGTAAGTAATATATTAAGATATGAGTAAGGTAATGCTTTAATTTTTAAATGTATTCCCAAAATGAGTATTACTTTCTTATTATTACTTCCTTATGGGAGAAATTATCAATAAAAATTATTTCGATTTATTAACTTTATTAAGATAGGAGATGATATGATGGCAGAAGCAAAGAATCGGCATGGTTGTTTGGCAGCGTGGCTGGTACTGATAATCATAGTGAACTCGCTAGGGACCCTTGGGTATCTGATATCCCTGCTCGGAAGAGATATGATTTACCAAATGCTCCAGAGTTCAATGTACCAGAGCCAAATGTCACAGAGCCAAATACTCCAGATCCAAACGCTCCTGAATACTCCCATCTGGGTATATCTCGTATCTGTTGTTTTTTCGATATTCAATGTGGTGTGTGCAATAGCGCTTTTCCTGTGGAAGAAGTGGGGTTTTTGGGGATTCTGCGTATCGAGCGCTGCTGCGCTGACCTTGAATCTATCGTTGGATCTATCAATTGGAATCAGTGGAATCAGTCAGGTAATCTACTCATCACTTTTTAGTCTTGCGTTAGTGCTTGTGCTTTTCGGAGTGCTTCACATTGGCAAAAAGGAGAACAAAGGATGGTCTCAGCTTAAGTAGGCAGATTGCTGTTAAATTATATATTTTTCGAAGCTTGCAAATATTATTTTTTATATTGACCACTGGTTTTTTTAATATAATTTAAGTATATATAGATACTCCAAAAAACAGTTATCCCGGCTGATAATATAATCATAAGTATCTGAAATAGAGAGGTAGGTCCGTTTTGTATAAGTTCTACAGTGCCCCATGAAAGCAAAGTGAACGTATAGAAAAGCCAGGTAATTTTACTTGCCGTATTTACAATATTTAATTGTCTTTTGGCTTCCCTTCCATCTTTTCTAAAACCAAGCTTTTTAAAGATGTTCACTTAAGCCACCTCCAAGTGTAAAAGATTTATTACATAAGAGTAAAGATTTTTTAGGAAAATGTCTACCTTTTTGAAGATTTAGAAAAATCCTTACCTCCACAAATATAGGTCATGCATTAATAGCAAAAATATTATTTGGCTTCTTCCATACCCTTCTTTAATTCCTCAGCATATTCCTGCGCCTGCTTTCTTACCTTCGCTGCCTTTTCGGTAATAAATTCACAGGTCTTGCCGCAGTATCCTTCCATCTGCTCCCCTAATATTTTCCGGGTTTCCTCACCCTTGCGGGGCGCAATAAGAATCCCAACTATAATCCCTAATCCAAGAATGAGCAGTGAATACCCAAATATATCCGAATTTTTCATACTATTTTTGCTCCTTTCTGGCTCTTCTTCTTTTTCTTGCTCTTATGCTTTGCCATACAATGACTATTATTATTCCTGCTAAAATCCATACCGGGATTGTTGCAATCAGTACCATTGCTATACCATTAAACATACTAACTGCTCCCCTCAGGCCC
>Ga0307928_10000352_pt1 | contig 35094 bp, 48 predicted proteins | sample AceLakmetagen232_FD_201815 | JGI IMG/M metagenome (GOLD analysis project Ga0307928, IMG submission 201815) | Saline water microbial communities from Ace Lake, Antarctica - #232 | ecosystem: Environmental > Aquatic > Non-marine Saline and Alkaline > Saline | place: Antarctica: Ace Lake... | reverse complement strand
ATGATATGGTTATGGCTATTAAATCCTACTGGGCTTATAAATCAATTATTAGGGAAGCAGATATTCTGGTTGGGTTCTAATCCAGAGGCGTTCTTCGCAATTAGCCTGATTGTAATATCTGTTGATATGGGAATGACAATAATAATATATAGTGCTGCAATGACAACTATTGATACTGAGCTATTCGATGCAGCTAAAATTGATGGATGTAATGAGAGGCAAGAAGATTGGTATATTACCATACCATTGATGCTCCCAACAGTAGGTTTCATATTCTTCATTAAGATAATAGGGATTTCACAGATCTTTCTGTATCCTATGATTATGACTGGTGGTGGTCCTAACTATGGAACTAATACAGCAGTACTGGAGATCTATCTACAGGCTTTCAGATACGGCAAGTATGGCTTTGCTTCAGCGATTGGGGTTCTGTTTGCAATAGCAATCGGGACTATTGGTGTTCTGCAAAGGAGATTATTTAAGGAGAGATAAATGTCCAGAAAAATTCCTGATAAACAAAGAACATGTGAAGGAAAAACGAAACACATATCCGCATCAAAAGCTTGGCAGGAGAAAAAGCATACTCATTGTGATCAGAGTGTACTGGATGTTTACCGTTGCCCATTTTGTCATTATTGGCATATAGGGCACACTAATAAGGGAGTTTAAAAATGAGAGATATTGACGCATTATTTACGGCTGGTAATAAAGCACAGAGGGAGAAACTTGTCGAGAATGGGCATAAAGATAGTTGGGATAGTATGAGTTTTGAAGCCGTGGCAAGTTTGATTTATGAAGAATCAGAAGAGGTTCACGAAGAATTGATTAAAAGAGGCGTAAATATTAAACTACTCCGCCTTGAATGTGCCGACCTTGCAAACGCTTGCCATTTTATGATCGGGTTATGTGATAAGGAGCTGACTAATTGAAATACTTCGGTTTTACAATAGTAATTCTAATTGCAGCAATTCTACTGATCCCTTTGGTATGGATGATATCCGGTAGCTTTCAGGAAACAGTTGGTCTGCAAAGAATCCCTCCAACATTGATTTCAAAAGATATGAATTTTAATAATTACAGGGAGCTATTCAAATACCCGGCTTGGCTATGGTTACGGAATAGTATCACAGTATCAATATGCTCTGTGTTATTAACAATCCCGATTAACGTAATGGCTGGATATGCTTTTGCTAAAAAACGATTTAAGGGAAAGGAGATTCTGTTTAATCTATTTTTATTCACAATGATTATACCTGGACAGATTACGTTAATTCCATCGTTTCAGTTAATACGATTCTTCGGATTATATAATTCATTGATGGCAATGTGGCTTCCGTCTGGAATATCTGTTTTCATGCTATTCTTCTTCCGGCAATTTCTGTCTACCATACCGGATGATTATTTAGATATAGCGACTATAGATGGTTGTGGAGAAATACGAAAATTCACAAATATAATAATACCATTAGCAGCTCCGGCAATAGTGACAATGGCATTGATTGGATTTGTAGGTCAGTGGGGAAATTTCCTCTGGCAGTTTATTATTGTTAGCAGAGAAAAATTATATACTCTTCCAGTGGGTACAGTTCAGTTTTTAGTACATAAAACAGCGATGGATTCATTACCACATTACGGAGAATCTTTTGCAGCAGCTACCTTTGCTTTCTTGCCGATATTAATAGTATTCCTTTGTTTCCAGAAGTACTATGTAAAGGGACTATTTGGAGGATTAAAAGGATAAATTGCAATCACAGCCTTAGTGCTATGATAATATATTTCAGGAGGGTCTTATGAAGAGACTAATTGTTTTGATGTTAATGTTGGGTATACTGGCAACACTTTCTTTTGCCGGGGAGGTCTCTGGAGAAACCAGAGTGGATGTCGAAAGAGATATGGTTACGGATTTGAATATTTATGCTATCGATGCCGGAGTAGTTTATGAGGCTGGCTTCATGGGAATCGGAGCAGACGTATTCATGGATACCGATGAAGTACTTGATATGTCAGCAAAAATAACAGCTACAACTCCAGTTTTAGTATTTGATATAGAATGGTTTGACGCTGAAGATGTAGAGGCGGATATCCTTGGCATTGTGGAGGCCGGGGTAACTGTGAAATACTAGCAAGAAATTTTCAATAAAGCATACAGCCCTCCTATTCAGGAGGGCTTTTTTTATGTTTACATCAAAAGACAAATGTAGTATATTATATATAGGGTATCTTTACTGACGTTAAGATATTGGAAACATTAAGGCACTTGTATCAGGGGGAGTAGCAATACTCAACGTCAGCCCCTGATAGAGGTGCTTTTTTATTTGGAGAAGAATATGGAAAAGATATGTATAAAGTGTAAAGAAATTAAGGATATAAATAAATTTAGCAAAGATAAGTATAGGGACGATGGTTTTAATTGCTATTGTAAAGAATGTAGAAGAAAATATTATCAAAATAATAAAAAGAATATACTTGAACAAAAAAAAATATACTCTTTAAAAAATAAAGAAAAGATAATAGAGATAGGTAGATTATATTATGAAAAAAATAAAAAGGAAATAGATGTGAAAAATAAATTATATTATAGAAATAATAAAGAGAAAATATTTTTAATAATGGAACAATATCGTCAAAAAAATATAAAAGAACTAAGAAATAAAAGTAAAATATATTATCGAAATAATAGGGATAAAATTATTAAGAGAAATAAAAAATATGTAGATAATAATAGAGAAAAAGTAAATAAATACATTAATAATAAAATGAATACCGATATTAACTTTAAATTAGCCCATATATTAAGAACTAGATTGCGTATAGCACTAAAGCGTAATTTTAAAAAAGGATCTGCTTTAGTATTATTAGGGTGTACTATAAGAGAGTTTAAACAATATTTGGAAAATCAGTTTATAGATGGGATGTCTTGGGATAATCATACTTTTTATGGATGGCATATTGATCATATAAAACCCTGTGCCAGCTTTGACTTAACTGATCTTTATCAGAGGAAACAGTGTTTTCATTATACGAACCTTCAACCGTTATGGGCTCATGATAATTTAAGTAAGGGAAGTAAATATATAAAAGCAAAAGTATCAAAATCTGTACTCTAGTAAAAACTGCCGATATTATGTATATTGAATAATAATATATGCAATGGAGGCATAATATGAGGATAGGGGCCGTTATTACAGCTCGCAGTACTTCATCAAGATATCCTAGAAAGCATCTTGGAATGCTTGGTGGCTTAACCTTAATTGAACAGATAATTAAGAAGCTTCAATATTTAGAAAACCTAGACCAAATAATCTTATCAACAACCACAAACACCTCAGACAATGAACTATGCAAAATTGCCTATGCAGCCGGAGCAGAAATTAATCGTGGTCCAGAGCATGATTTATTAGTAAGAGATTTGCATGCTATAGAAACTTTTAATCTTGGTGCCGTATTGACTATATCAGGGGATTGTCCGTTTGTAAGTAATGAGTATGTTCAGGTATTGATTGATGGGTTGCTGGCAGAAGCCCATCCAGAGAATTATGATTCGGTTGGTGGATTTGGAAACCTGGCTCCAATGCCAGGATTCGTTGCAGGGATAAACCTAAAATCAGCTTACGACAAATACGAATATCTTATGGATACTTATGGTCATAAATATTCATACGAACAGTATTGGATTGTAGCAAAAGAAAAACCTGATTTCCTGAAACCATTAATCATAGATACCAGCCACATTACTGATCCAGAAGTTACACCAATGAAATTGAGTATTGATTGGAATTTGGAAAGGCTATTCTGGAATAAAGTAATTAAATGGTTAGGTTATTATCCTCAAACAGTAGAGGATTTTAATAAAGCATTTGGTGGAATGACAAAATTATAACAAGGAAAATTTGTATGAATGTAGGATCAGCTTTAATACTATTAGGAATTTATTGTATTTTAATGCTTATAATATCTGTTTTTTTAGGAAGAAAGAATAAGGGATTTAATAGTTTCATGGTAGCAAATAGAAAAATAAAAACATTAGGTGGTTCTGTTTCTATAGCTGCTACTTGGGTATTACCTCCAGTATTATTTATTTCAGCACAACAGGCTTTCCAAAATGGGTGGGTTGGATTTGCATGGTTTTCTATTCCAAATGTTTTTGCACTATTTCTATTTGGAATAGCAGCTTCAAGAATTAGAAAGAAATTTCCAAACGGATTTACGTTGCCAGATTTAATGCTTACAGAGCATGGGAATAAAACCCATAGTATTTATTTACTACAATTTACTATTGTTCAGATATGTTCTTTTGCTATGCAGTTGCTTGCAGGGGCTTTTATAGTGGGGTGGTTAACTGGAATCAACTTCTTTTTAATTACTATTATTCTGTCAGCAGTGGCATTAACGGCTGGATTAATATATGGATTAAAAGCTTCAATAATTACAGATTTTATTAAAATGGCATTTATTGTATTAGTAAGTGTAATAGCAGTTCCAATCGCTTTACATAATGCAGGGGGATTTTCTACAGTAATAAATGGCATTGGTGGAATGCATAATAGAGGACTTAATTTTTTCAGTCCTGAAGGAATTGAAATTATGTTTACCTTTGGCATAATAACTACAATCGGGGTATTATCAGGACCAATAGGTGAACAAACATTCTGGCAACGATCATTTGCTATTAAGAAAGATAAAGTAAAAAAAGCATGTATAAGTGCAGGACTAATATTTAGTATAGTTCCAATCGCTTTTTCTATTTTAGGATTTATTGGTGCTGCAAATGGGATTACTGGAATAAATCCAGAATTGATTAACATAATTGTATTACAAAAATATCTTCCTCCAGTGATTACTCCAATAATAGTTATTCTAATTATTTCTGGTTTAACTTCAACGATGGATTCAAATTTATGTGCTATTTCAAGTTTAGTTAATGTAGATTTGTTTAAAAGGATTACTGGTAAAATAAATACAAATATTAATGTTTCTAGGATAGCAATGATTTTATTAGCAATATTAGGAATTGGCATTGCTAATATACCTGGATTAAAAATATTACATTTATTCCTATTTTATGGGACACTTCGGGCTGCAACACTTCTTCCAACACTAATGACTATATTTGGTAAAAATATTTATAGTGATAGTGTTTTTTGGGGAATTTTAGTTAGCATGGTAATTGGTATTCCAACATTCGTAATAGGAAAGTTAACAGGAAATTGGCAAACGGCACTTACAGGAAATATAATTACTGTTCTTGCTTCAGGAATTATAGCTTATACATGGAGCAGTATCAGGATGAGAATATTAATAAATCATTCAGAGGGATGATAAAATTATATTTAGGAGAAAATATTATGAATGCAGGAGCGGTATTGGGGTTATTAGGTATTTACGGTCTTATTATGATAGTAATATCTATATTTTTAGGAAAGAGAAGTAAAGGCTTTGAGGGATTTATAGTAGCAAATCGAAATGTTAAAACACTGGTTGCATCATTTTCGATTGCAGCAACGTGGATTTGGGCTCCGGCTTTATTTGTTGCAGCACAAAAAGCATATCAACAAGGATTAGTCGGATTTGCATGGTTCTTTATACCAAATGTTCTTTGCCTTATATTTTTTGGGATTGCATCAGTAAAGATTAGAAACAGATTTCCAAATGGATTCACATTGCCAGAAGTAATGTTTAGTGAATATGGTGAGAAAGCTCATACTGTTTATTTAATACAGTTTACAGTTTTACAGATATGTAGCTTTGCAGTTCAACTACTTGCTGGTGCTGCTATAATAGGATCGTTAACAGGAACAAACTTTTTTTTAATGACTGTTATCTTAGCAGTAATAGCATTATCTTATAGTCTTATTTCAGGTATGAAAGCATCAGTAGTAACAGATTTTCTACAGATGGGTTTTATTTTACTGGTCGGTATAATTGCAGTTCCTTTTGTAGTTCATAATGCCGGAGGATTTCCAAAAGTTATCCAGGGGCTTAGTGGTTTAAATGGAACTACCAAATTCTTCAGTCCTGAAGGAATCCAAATCATGCTTACATTTGGAATTATTAATACTGTTGGATTATTAGCAGGACCATTTGGTGATCAAACATGCTGGCAAAGAACTTTTTCAATAAAACAGGATAGAGTAAAGAGAGCATTTATAGTAGGTGGATTGGTATTCGGAATAGTTCCATTACTGTTTGCACTTCTGGGTTTCATTGGTGCTGCAGATGGGATAACAGGGATAGATCCACAGTTAATCAATATAGTGGTTTTACAAAAATATCTGCCTCCAGTGATCGTTCCATTAGTTATTATATTAATAATTTCTGGATTAGCATCAACACTGGATTCTAATCTTAGTGCAGTAGCAAGTCTTGTGAATGTAGATTTTGCAAAACGAATTAAAGGGAAATTATCAACAAGTCTAACTGTATCAAGAGTAGCAATGATAGCATTAGCAATCCTAGGAATAGGGATAGCAAACATACCTGGATTAAAAATTCTTCATTTGTTCTTATTCTATGGGACACTAAGGGCAGCTACATTACTACCAACATTAATAACTATCTTCGGTAAAAAGCTATATGGAGAAAGTGTATTTTGGGGTATATCAGCTAGTCTTGTAATTGGATTACCTGTTTTTGTTATTGGTAAATTGATTGGTAATTGGCAAATAGCATTACTTGGGAATCTAATGACTGTATTACTTTCTGGAATAATTTCTTATACATGGAGTAGTATGAGGAGAAATAAAGTATAGGATTTAATATGGAAACGAAAAAAGCAAAAGCATCTATATCGACATTAAAACCTCATCCAAATAATCCAAGAGTTCATAGTGAAGAACAATTAAAAGAAATTGGGAGAAGCATAAAATTGTTCAAACAGTATCGACCAATTATAGTTGATGAGGATAATGTCATTTTGGCAGGCCACGGTTTGTGGCTTGCCTTGAAAGATTCAGGAACAAAAACTTGTGATATTATCAGGTATACAGGGCTTTCTATAAAAGATAAAAAAAAGTTATTACTGGCAGATAACAAAATACAAAGCATGGGTCATGATGATCAAGATGCTATGAAAGAATTGATTATGTCCATAGGTGGATATGATATACCTGGATATGATGCTGAACTTCTTAAAGTAATAATGCTAAATGATAAAGAAGATCAAAAATTTTTTGAAGAGAATGAAAAGATATATGAAACAGCTTATGTCCCTGAAGAAAAGGATTTCTTTGAAGGAGGGGAAACAAAAGAAAAAGTTGATGTAGAATTTTTTGATGATGAAATTGAATGTCCTTATTGTGGTGGAAAGTTCAAAAAGGAATAATAAATATGCAGAGATTAATTAAGGTTTACGGGAAACATGATGTAGTTTATGCAGCCAAACAAAGACTGATTAAGTTATATAAAAATAATAAATATGTATATATATCATTTTCCGGTGGTAAAGATTCATTAGCAGTAGTGTATTTGATCCTGGAATTACACGAATCAAATGAAATTGATGTTACTAAAAGCAGAGTAATATTCATTGATGAAGAAGCAATATATCCAGATGTAGAAGAAGTAGTAAGAATGTATAGAAAAATATTCTTAAATATAGGTGCAAGATTTTATTGGCTCTGTTTACCTATTCGGCATTATAATTGTCTTAATATGTTATATAATGATGAGAGCATGATTTGTTGGGACCCCAGAAAGAAGGATGTTTGGATAAGGCCAATACCTAAATTTGCAATTACGAATCATGATAAATTTAAACCAGGAGATTTCTATCAGGAATTCATGTTAAGGATAAATGATGGTCCACAAGTAATAGGATTGAGAGCTAGAGAAAGTTTTCAACGGTTAACAGCTATGAGCCAAATGAAGCAAGATAAATTAAATACAAGTTCCAGAAATTTTTATTATCCTATAATTGACTGGACGCTAAATGATGTCTGGCTTTTCATGCTAGATAGGAAAATAAAATTTCCGATAGTTTATACATATATGTGGAAACTTAATATTCCTATAAACAGATTAAGAATATCACAATTCTTTACTATAGATTCAGTTCAATCACTTGTAAGAATGATGGAATTCTATCCTGATTTATTTGAGAAAATTGTACTTAGAGAACCCAATGCATATCTGGCAATGATGTATTGGGATAGTGCTATGTTTAGAAGATCAAGTTCAACAAGAAAAGAAAAAGAAGGAAAGTCAGAAACTCTTGCTGAATTGAAAGATCAAGTATTTAAACTATTACCAAAATTCAAGTTAATTAATCCTAAATCTTCAACTTACCATGAAGTCAAATCATTCCTATTTAAATATGGTGATGATATGACCAAGAAGGGTTGGGAAACTATGAGAGATCAGTTAACGGCTGGAGATCCTAAAGGAAGGATACGAAGAGCATTATATTCTCATTTATCAAAAGGATATAAAAATAAATCAGGGAAACTAGATTTTAAAGGGTTAAGAAATGAATGATATATTAAAACCAATAATGAATGTTACATTAGTCGATCATGATAAATTGAAAGCTAATGATTATAATCCAAATAAGGTATTGAAAAGTAATCTTGAGTTGCTGAAACAATCGATTATAAATAATGGGTGGACACAACCTATAGTGGTTCGGCCTGATATGACAATTATAGATGGATTTCATAGGTGGCTAATTTCTGGACAAGAACCTTTAAAAACAAAGACAGGAGGTAAAGTGCCGATTGTTATAGTGAGCCATGCAGAAGAAAAAGATGATATCTATGGTACTATCACTCATAATCGAGCCAGGGGGACACACTTATTAGGACCTATGGAAACGATTGTTAAATCGTTATTAAAAAAGGAAATTCCTATCAATGAAATAGCAGAGCAATTAGGAATGAAGAAAGAAGAAATTTGGAGATTGTCAGGATTTGAACGGGAAGATTTTTTAGAATATATAGTTAACGAAAGGAAGTATTCTAAAGAAACTGTTTTCACGAGGGCATAATGACTAAGAAGCAGAAGTCAGATATTAAAAATTATATAGAAGCTCTGAAATCCGAAACAGCAGAGGGTCCCGGTAGAATGACTTCTCTTACTTGGGAGATGTTAGCTTTAATAAAGGTGCTTTTGTATGAAGGTCAGTTCCAGAAATATGTATTTCAAAGCATGGGTATACCAAAAACGACATGGGATTCTTGGGCAAAAAAGGGTAGAGCATTAAAAAAAGATATACAGAATAAGAAAAAAACCTTTGGAAAACTGAAGGAAGCAGATAAAAAATATCTATGCGTTGCTGGACTGATAGATGCAGGCAAGGCCAAAGCTATAATTAAGCATCAACGTATTATTACAGATGCAGCAAAGGACGATTGGAAAGCCTCTAAGTGGTTCTTGGAAATGCAGGATAGAGAATTATATGGACAGAAAATAAATGCAAATATTACTGCTGATATTAATATGAAAAGTATTGCAGATAAATACAGAGAACGGATGAATAATGGGAAGTAGCGAAGCCCTTGATGAAGTTGAATTTGTCGATCATTATAGGCAAGATTGGTCTGCGTTTATAGAAGATTATTGTGGATTAAAAACGTGGTCAGGTATGAGACTTATATGTGATTCTGTTATGAACAATCAAAGGACTTCTGTAAAAGCATGTCATGGAATTAGTAAAACATTAACGGCTGCTGCATTAGCAGTCACATATTTGAATTTGTATTTCCCTTCAGTAGTAGTCACAACTGCTCCAACAGGAAATCAAGTTAAAAATTTATTATGGAAAGAGATAGGGGAAATCTACTCAAGAAACAACCGATACTTAGCTGGAAGTGCAGATATGGTTCAAGTAAGAATAGAGCCTGATTGGTATATGATTGGGTTCTCTACTGATAAGCCTTTCAGGATGGAGGGATTCCACTCTCCAAATATACTATGGATTTTGGACGAAGCGAAGGGATTAGAAAGATGGTTATATGATGCAGTGGAAGGGTCTCTTACTGGTGGTAATTCTAGGGTATTAGAATTATCAACAACAGACGGAGCAGACCAGCAATGTCCATTCAGGCAGCACCATGAATCAGAATTAAATTCATGGAATTGTATAAGCTTATCTGCCTTTGATTCTCCATTCGTTAATCCTTCTCATTTCCCAGAATCTAAATTACATATGAATAAAGATTTGTATAATTACGGTAAATCTAAAACAGGTAGGGAATGGCCTAAAAAGTTAGAGGAAAAAATACAGATTGTAGAAGAAGCCACAATTAAAGATAAGAAAATGATGTGGACTACAAAGCGTCCTGATTTATGGGAAACTAAAATCCTGGGAGAGTTTACTACTTCTGGAGAAAGTAATCTTCTTCCTCTTTCTTGGGTCATGAGTGCTGTTGATGCTAAAATAGAATATACCGAAGATGATGCTTATAGTAAAAGGCATGGTTTGGATATAGCTAGAATGGGAACTGATAAAACCGTATTAACTACTAAAGAAAGAAAAGAATTACTACCACAAGAAATTTGGGGAAAGAAAAATACCATGCAGACAGTTGGTATAGTTCGTAATCTAATTGAGCCAAATGAAATGATACAGGTAGATGCCTGTGGATTAGGAGCAGGAGTATTTGATAGATTGGCAGAATTAGGTCAGCCAGTAATAGGACTTGATTCTGCTCACAAGGCATTTGATGATCAGAAATTCGCAAATCTAAAAGCTGAAATGTGGTGGTGTTCCAGAGAAATCTTTGAACGCCAATACGAAGAAGGTAATATTCTTTCCATACCTAATGATCCTGAATTGATTGAAGATTTAACCGGTATGAAATATTTGATTAAAAGTGATGGAAGAATTATAGTAGAAGATAAGAAAGAGTTTAAAAAAAGGATGGGTAGATCTCCGGATCAGGGTGATAGTTGTGTATACTGTTTGTATGAGCCTCCGCTATTTGAAGAAGAATATTATGGAGAGGCAGATGATGATACTGACATATTCCTATAATGTACGCTCACAAGACACAATGTAGTGTTATGGTATCCAAACATAGGATATATAGTGATAGTTCAGGAGATCTAGTATTTATAAGGTATCCTGACAGTATTGGACTATTTGATAAGCCGATAATGATAAAATGAGAGGTATATATGTTTGAAAGAGCCAAAACACGAATAATTGAAGGTAAAATTAGACTTCAGGAAGCACAGACCGATCTTGATAATCTTAATAGTATTAGGCCGGTAACTGAAAGTAATAACTATGTTACTCCAGAAGCCGATGAAGCTGACTGGAGATTATTAGGTAGTAATAGCGAAAAGGGTCTTGATTCTACTGATCAGGAATCATTAAGAGAACAGGCAATCAAGACATACTATAAAGACTCACACGGCAGAAATATCATCAGGCTATTCGAGAAATATGTCGCAGGGCATGGTTTTAAAATAGATCCAATGAGTACTGTTCCAGCAGTAAAAGAATATTGGGATGAATTCTGGAAAGTAAATAAGATGTCATTAAGAGCAAAAGAAATTGTACGAAGATCAATGAGAGATGGAGAAACCTTCCTTAGATATTTTGAAGGTGATAATAAAGAGACAATGTTGAAAGTCAGGTTTATGAATCCAGCATTAGTAACTGATCCAGAAAAACGGCTTGATAATACCGATACTAAAGTTAGTGATGGTATAGAAACTAATCCAGAAGATATTGAAGAAGTACTTGGATACTATTATAAAAATGATTATATAAAAGCAGAAGAAGTTCAGCATATTAAGATACTGGTGGACAGTGATGTCCTTCGGGGTAGATCGTATTATGAGCCTATGTTGCAAAGCTTAGCGATGTATAAAAAGTGGCTAACTGATAGAATGAAATTAAATGAAATTCGTAATACTGTTGCATTGATTAAAAAGGTAAACGGCAATCCAACCAATGCTGCTAATGTAGCAACCAAATATGAAACGTCCAGAAAGATGAGTCCTGATGGTAATCCTCTAGCGAGGGCTCCTAAAAATGTATCTGTTTATACGGTAAATAAGAATGTAGATTATGAGTTAAAATCCCCTAATCTCCAGGCCGCTGATGTCCAGCATGATGGAAGAGCATTATTATTGAATATAGCAGCCGGAGCAGGGCTTCCTGAATTCATGATTTCTAGTGATGCCAGCAATTCAAACTATGCATCTACCGTGACTGCAGAAGGTCCGGCCGTTATGGAGTTTGAGGACTGGCAGGACTTTTTTGGTGAAGCTTATAAGATGATGTTTGAACGTGTTATTGCGGACGGTATTGCTAAAGGCAAAATTCCTAAAAAAGAAACCTATACTGAAAGAGAAGTACAACCTGATAAGTCAATCAAAGAGATCAAGATAACAGAGCCAACATCTACAGAATGCAGTATTACATTTCCCGATCTTGTTACCAGGGATATTGAGAAAGAAACCAAAGCTTATGTTCTTCAAACTAATGCAGGGTGGATGTCAAAGACTACTGCTCAAGGGAGACTGGATCTTGACCATGAACAGGAACGGGATCTCATGGCAAAAGAAGCAGAAGAAGATCCTGAAGAGGAATTCAGAAAAGATGAAGAAGATCTTGAAATTGAGAAACAAAAAAAAGCAATGGCTGATGATGAAGATGCCAAGGATGATGAGGAAGAAGAATGAGATTATTTATAAAAAAAGGTTTATACCAGATCCAGTTGAGGATTACTCAGATTGGACAGGACCCCATTAAATGAGTTATATAGATAATATAAATAAAGCAATCATAAAAAGTCAGGCAGATAAGAATTCAGCTCTGACAGTAGAGCTAAGGAAATATCGTGTTGACTATACTCGAACCACCGGAAGAATTCAAAATATAATATTGACTTATGATGGAAGCAAAACTAATAATCTTGGAGTACTATTTAAATCAATAGAAAAAGAATTGGTAGTACTAAGTAATAAATTGACCAGATCAGCGCAATCGCTAATGAGTAAAAGTGTTCGTGCATCTTTAATTGATACTAAGGCGAGCATATCTATATTTAAAGGTGCTTTAAAATCAGGTGCTAAGATAGGAATGAAAGCCGAAGTTTTTGATAAAGTATGGAGAAGGGCTTTAGGCAAGCTGATTAAAGGATATGATGGAATTACTTTATCAGATAGGATTTGGGATCTGCATCATATTACATATAAAGAAATCAGAAGGATGATTACTAAAGGATATGTGGATGGATTATATGTTGGTGATATAATGAAGAACATTCGGGGTTTCCTTTATCTTCCCGATGCAGATATGCGAACAAAATACTGGAAAGAGTTTTATAAGGAATTCCCTCCGGGCAGAGGTAGATATAAGTCCGCATACAAAAACATGGATAGGCTAATCAGAACAGATGTTACCAGAGCATACAGGGAAGCAACAGCAGAATATGCCAGCAAGAAATCTTGGGTAAAAGGGATACAATGGCATCGGTCAGCAGGATATGGAGAATGTGCAACAGGAGAATGTGATGCTTATGAAGCGAATGATGAATATGGATTAGGTGCTGGAGTTTATCCACCTTCAGCAGTTCCCATATCTCATCCGAATTGCCAGTGTTATATTACAATTGTAGCTCGTGAAGAGTTTGTGATTGTTGACAATATAAAATAGTAGGAATAAATTAAGAAGAGGAGAAAGGAAATGGCAGAAGAAAAAAAATCAGTTGCAGGATTGAAACAAGCAGAGATCACAATTATTGAAGAGAAGTTGAGCAGAGGATCAGGAGTTCTCCCAGTAGAAATTGCAGGAGCATTATCAATTCGATTTGATAAATTCCTTGATGATATAAATACTGAAAGATCAAAGCTTGCATATATTGAAACCTCTATTCCTGGGAATACAAATGATGTCAAAACGCAGAGGATAAAAAAAATTGCCGATATAAATAATAAGCTTGAAGAATTAAACAAAAATAGGCATTCAGCTGTTGGGGTTTGGCACAAAAAGGTAGTTGCGTATATAATTGGAACATATGGAAATCCAGTAGTAGAAAATGGAGTAACTATAGCTTATGGAGATCGGATTGAAGTTATGAAGAATAAACATTTGAAGAAGTTCTGGTAAGAATGGATAAAGCAACCAATAATGCTATGTATGCAAAAAGACTTAGTGAGGAAGTCCAAGATATTTTAGAACAGAATGCCAGTAATAACAGTTGGTCTTTAGTTAATAAATTACAGTTACCACCTCAGAGTTTTCTCTGGATTGAAGATAAAGAAGATAGAAGGAAATGGCATTTGCCGTACCGTGAAGGAGCTGGAGGAATTGATCCAGTTACTAAGATGTATCGAAGAGCCGGAGCAGTAAATCTAAATGCACTTAGAGCTATTGATCAGGCAATGGGTGGATCGAAAGCACGGATGCCCTCTATAATTCCTAAAGAAATTAAAAGCAAGATCATTAAGCTGTTGAAAGAATTCAGCATCGGGAAATATAGCGAAAGCAGAAAGGATACAGAAATGAAAGCTATGCAAATTTCAGAATCTACAATATCAGGGCAATTCAAAGAAGGGAAATTCGATAAAGAAAATCGAACTATTTCAGGTGTTATTATTTTAAATTCTACATCTGAGAATAGATATTTTCCTGGAAGTAAAGGAACAAAGTTTTCAGAAGCATTTTTACGTTCCGTTGCTGAAAATATTGATGGTAAGAAAGTCTATATGAACCATGCAAGCATGGAAGAAATGGGTAAGCATCATGGCGTACGTGATGTGAAAGATATACTTGGATTTTATGAAAATGGCAGGATGGAAAATGGAGTTCCCAGAGCCGATATAAAATATTTACAACATCAGGCTCCCATTGTAGAATCGTTGGTCGGTGAAATGGCAGACAAGATAGGTTTGTCAATCGTGGCGAATGGTGAGATGATTTATGATAAAGAAACGGGAATTGCAGAAGCATATTCTCTCAAGACTCTGCATAGTGCGGATCTTGTCACCGAACCAGGTTCAACCAATAATATGTTTGAATCAGGAAAACTAAATGATGAAGAGGAAAGTATGGATTTAAAAGATCTTACATTAAATGAACTCCTTGAAAATCGGCCTGATATGATAGAGGCTATTGAGAAGAAAGTTCAGGATAATCTATCAAGCAAAGATGAAGTTGATAGTTTAAAAAAACAGGTTACTGAATTGACTGAAGGTAAGAAAACTCTGGAACTAAAAGTTGATGAGTTTGAAGTTATTAAAGCATCGGCAAAGAAGAAAGAGACAGTTGATGAACTTTTGAAAGAAAGTAAAATAGAAGAGGCTCTTGTCACTCCGCTATTCAGGGAAACACTTTCTGAAGCAAAAGATGAAGCAGCTATGAAGGCTCTAATTGAGGACAGGAAAACTTTAACAAAACCTGAAAAGAAAAAAGGTGTATCTGGAATGGGTGACCATAAAGATATTGATGAGTCTAATGGAGAGACCCTTAGTGATGAAGATTATGATAAAGCAGTAATAGAAGCTGCAAACGAACGGGGGTAAGTCATGGCTAATAAATTTCGTTATAGAAGGGGACCACAAATCTCCAGGAAAGTAAAAAAAACTGGAACAGTGGCAATCGAACAGGGTGACATGCTAAAAATAATCTGGGGAACTGGAAGAGTTACAGCTGCATTATTGTCAAGCGATTGTGATGACTTAGTAGGAATCGCAATGGACGCATCTCCAGCAACAGATGCAACAGCTACAGCAATAAGAATGTTGGAAATTGGACACGGAACTGTCTTTGAAATGACAGTGGCAAGTGCAACCCAGATATTCGGTCAGCAGTATGTAATTAGTGCAAAACAGTTATTGCTAAAACTAGCAACTACCAGCGGATTTGATTCAGCAACTAATAGTGTTGCCGTTTGTGCTGAAGATTTGGATACAGCTGGAACAAGTGTACTCGTTCAATTTATGCCTGGTGCACTCCAGAAACAGATAGTAGAGAGCTAGGAGATAAAAAATGAACAGAGATAGCATGAAATCTTTATATGAGAATGGCGGAGAAAAAAGGTTCGCCATCGCAATGATTAATAATATTAATGAAGGAAAAATCAAAACAGATGAAGTTTCCTTGAAAGCTCTTTGGCAAGCAATGGGTGAACCATCCCTTAAACAGGATAACTTAATGGGTACTCGCAGAGTTGGAGAGGCTGACTTTTCAGAAGCAATGGCTTCATCTGCATTTCCTAAAATTACCGGAGCATTGATTAATAAAAAAGTCCAGGAAGCTTATGATCTGGAATATGGTATTGGTGACAAATTGGTTACAGTTGTTCAATCATCTGTAAAAGATGAAACCATTGTTGGATTCGGTGCTGACAATCAGATGAAAGAAGTTATCGAAGGTATCAACTACGAAGAGGGTTCGATCACTGAAAAGTATCATAAAATTAAAAATACCAAAAAGGGTAGAATCATTTCTCTAACAGAAGAGATGGTTAGGTTTGACCAGACAGGTCAAATGCTATTGAGAGCCGGTCAGATTGGAGAATCTGCTAAATCAGATAGAGAGAAAACTATCATGAATGCAGTTCTTGAATTAACCAGTACTGGACTATTGGCAGCATGGAGACCAGCCGGAAATGCAACCACATTATATGGTGCTTCTTCAGCAGATCCTTATTCAACTGATACTTTGAATAACCTTGGGTCTGAGGTACTTACAGATGAAACCGACCTCCAAGCAGCACTTACAAAATTTGCTCAGTTCAAAGATGAACAGGGCTTACCAATGAGAGTTAGACCAAAGACTCTACTTACTGGATTAAGCTTGATGAGTATTGCAAATAAGATTTGTTACTCAGGTCAATCAGTATTAGCATCAACTCCATCGGGGACAAAGAATATTTTCAATGGAACAGAAGCACTTGATACAACTTTTATTGATCAGCAGGTAGCAGCTACAGCATGGTATTATGGAGACTTCAAGAAACAGTTTGTTTATACTGAAGTATGGCCTCTGTCAACTTTCCAGCAGGGAAGAGATAGCGAACAGGCTTTTAATGCTGATGTAGTAGCAAGATATAAAGTAAGCTACTTCGGTGGTTGTGGTGCGGTCAGCAACAGATATGTTGTAAAGATGACATCATAGTCATGGCAACAGCATCCGAGCTTATAGCAAAAATTGATCTTAAAATTTCGGCATTGCTGGATGATACCAGCAATGTCGGTGATTACAAGATTGGTGATAAGAGTGTTGATAAAGGAAAATTCCTTGATACCCTAATGAACTCCAGAGCGAAACTAATAAAGATAGATCAGGACAGTACACCTTATGAGGACATTCGAGAAATTGCTACTGATATAAATGAGTTTGGTGAAGATAAATCTGAGTATATAGGGGATGCATACTAATGAGTTGGTCTTCAGATACAGATTCTTTAATCCAAAGTGGAACTGTCGTAACTGTAAAAAATGTTACGCAGGAATATAATGGAACTTCAGTGTATCCAGAATCAGCGACAACTACAATTGAGACATCAACAGTATTGATATTTCCTAAAAGTGGAGCATTTAAAAAAGAAATAAAAGGTAGAGTAGTAGAAAGCACTCATACTTTATTTTTTCCTTCAACTTCTTCAGTGGCAGTAGATCATAGGATTTATGAACCTAATGAAACTAATTACCATGAAGTAATGGATGTTCAAAATTATGAAGGGCATAAACAGGTTTATACTCAAAAGGTGGAAAATAGATGAGTCAAGGATTACCGGGTAAATTAACAATTAGTCATTTGAAGATGGCAGAAGAAAGAGGTGATAATTATATCTTTTATAAGAGAAGAAATTATTCATTAAAGGAATTGTACGATGTTGCAGGGATTAGCAGAACTAAACAGAAACCTAAAGTTAGTGAAAACATTCGTGGACGCAAGCCTGATAACAGCGATGGAAAAATCACAGAATTTAGTGGCAACGAACGCAAAGAGTAAGCATGTTGTAGGCTCCCAGCTTTCATCAGCAGAGAGGAAAACACATCCTGATCCACGATTCTACACGTGGTCAACCAAGCTTGTGAATTCTATTAAAGCTGAAAAAGTAAAAGTTTTTACTTATGGAATAACAGGGGAAGTTACAGCTAGCGAACCTTACGCAACATTGATTGAAGTAGGAGGAGCAGGAAGAAGGGCTTTTCCATTCTTTGGTCCAGCATTAGAAGAAGAGGCAGTTGGAATAGTAACACTAATGGGTGCGGCTGTATCAAAGGTGATCAAATGAAAACTTTAAAATTAGCAATAAAAAAACGACTCACAGATGATGATTCTTATATTGCTTTAATGGGAACACCAGGATCAGAACCCTTTCAAACTTATTGGTTCAAGCCTCCAGTGAAACCTACCTTTCCTGAAACAGTTTTAAACATACAATCTACAAATAGTGATCAATCTGCTGATCCTAGTTTTTTGATTACAAATAGTGTATTATCAATTAATGTATGGACGAAAGATGATAGTTATGAAGACATTATTAAGAGGATCATACAATTATTAAATCAGAAGCCTGATACCACAACAACTGGATTCAGGGCTATATTAGTTAGTGAGCCGGAAGATTTATTTGACGATGAGTTCAATGTCTACGGCAAAAATGTAATGTTTAATTTGCATTACAGGAGGGCATTATTATGAGTAAAGCAGTAGCGGCAACTAAACCGATTGGACCTTGTGAAATATATTGGGGAGACGTTAGATTAGGCTCACCAAAATCAGCAGCTACCTTTCGGTACAATAAAGAAACAGTCCAGTTTTCTCTTGAAGATTCAGGAGTGAATGTAGGATCTCACAAGACAATGGAATCAATGGAAGTTGATGTAATGCTGGATGATTTTAAAAATCATCAGAACAGATTTACATATGATGCAGCAAATGAATTTGCAGCAACACCAGTAATCAATGCGATTGCTTATGATGAATCAACATCAACAGTAATGAGATTCAGAGAAGATCATGAATTAAGTGGTACTGCAAATATCACTTTAGATCAGGCAGGATACGCAACCGGAACTATAATGGTATTCAGTTCTGATTGGTCAAATACTCCTGACGGTTATACTAAAGGAACAGATTTTACATCAACAGGAGCAGCTGGAACAGTAGCAAGAATAAATGGTGGTGGAATCACAGATTTGGATACAGTTCATATTGAGTACAATGAATCAGCAACAGTATCAAGAGTTGGTGTTGGTGGTCAGCTTGCAGATTTTGAAGCAACTCTTCGAATCGTACATATTAATGACAACGGAAAACAAATCCAGTTCTATGCTCATAGAGCTAAAAAAATTGGTGCTTCAGACATTGCTTTTTCAATGGCTGATGCTTTTGCAGGTATACCAATGACATTTCATATATTGGCAGACCTGAGTAAACCAGTAGGAAAACAGTTATTTGAATGGACAGTGGAGGCCTAATTCAATGTATAAAAAAGATGAAAAATACGAGCAATCCCAGGACACTAGAAATTCTGGTGTCCTGAAATCTTGGATAGAAAGATGGGTATGGGCTTCGTATGCTAATTACGATAAAGTAGAAAGAGAATTAGTTAAAGAAAAAAAAGATTATTCTTTATTGAAACATCAGAATAAGCATAAGGGAGAGCCAGCATTAATTGTAGGTGCTGGAATTAGTTTAGAGAAGTTAATACCACTCTTGAAAGATTGGAAAGGTGTAATTTTTACATCAGAATCAATGGCAGCAACTCTCAAATATTATGGGCATCAGCCTGAATATATTTGTTTGTTTGATGGGAACCAGACGGCATGGGATATGTTTTTTCATGGACATAATTTTAAAGGTTCAACTTTAGTTACTCATCCATCAGTAGATCCTAAAGTGATTGAACTCTGGAGGGGTGAAAAGATATATTATCTTATGATGCACTTTGCCAAATTGTTTGATCATGAATCATGGAAAGACAAACCATTACCAGAAATGGAAAAGATAATAAAAGATCAACTTCTTGGTCATGACTTTTTTGAGAATATTTTACCATCAGTATATTCTATGATTGGAGCTTCTATTTTGAATGCTGGATGTGTTGTTAATAATGCAGTAGAAGTTGCAAATTTTATGGGTTATGGTCCGCTATTTTTATGTGGTCTTGATTTTGGATTCAAAGACTGGATTGACAGATATCCTAAAGTAAGTAAAGTAAAAGGTAAGTGGGTAAAGGCAGAAACAAAAATTGTTAAACATGAAGAAGAAGATGGAACTATTGTTGGGGATATTGATGTAAGCAGAGAAATTATAATGAGTGATAATGGAATTCCTACAACAGCAGAGCAAGCCGAATACAAGCTTGCATTAATGAGTGTATATAAACTGGATCGTCCGCAATTATTTGATTGCAGTGACGGTATAATAACTGAGTTACCAAAATTAGATATCAAAGAGGTGGTTGAAAAAAATGGAAAAGGATTCGAAGGGAAATACAGAACTGACGAAGAAATTGTCAAACTCTCAAACGCTTATTTCAATAGGAAATAAAGAGTTTATATTAAGAGAGATGTCAATTGGAAGAGCCAGAGAATTCGGTGTAAAGGCAATTCGTATTGTAGATGAGTTTCAGAAAAAGGAAGATAAAAAGAAACTTGCTAAAATGGAAATAGAAGCTGTCCTGAATAAGTATGGTGATCTTGCTTTTGACCGAATAACTGAAATGTTGAATTGGTTATTTTCCTATAAAGATCCGGACTACAAACCAACTGAAAGAAGATTCTTTGAGGATAATTTATCCATCAGAGAAATAACAGAAATCACAAAAGAAGTTGCCAGACAGAATCAGTTGGAGTGGCTTACTAATTTTTTTCAGGAGAACTTCAAGAAGGCTCTACAAGTGGTGAAGAGTTAGACGATGAAAACTTTGGAATATATCATAGGTTAATTATAGCGTATCCAGCATATACAGTTGAACGCATTGAAACAGAATTGTCATGGAGACAGGTGAGGTTATTAACTGATCAATGGGTAGAAGAACCTCCCCTATCTATAGTTATTGCGAGGGTTGAAAAAATGCTGGAAATGAAATTCGGATTTAATACAGTACCAATGGAATTACAAACTACTCATCAAGAAGTTATGAATGTTATTAGTCAGACAGGGATGTCAGCATGATAGTTGGAAAATTAACAGTATTATTAGGGCTGGATTCAAAAGGGTTTACTACTGGAATTAATAGTGCAACCGGAAAAACCACAGCCTTCGCAGCAGCTACCGATAAAACTTTTAAAGCTATTTCCAAAGCTGCAAAAATAGGTATGCTTGCTGTTGGTGCCGCTTTTATTAAAGGTGCGGTTGATGCAGCCAAGTTTGAAAAAGCTTTAGCTAATGTTTCAACTATGCTTGATAAAACTACAATGCCAATCATGAAGGATTTTGAAAAAGGTATTCTTGCAATGAGTGAAGCTTATGGAGAATCTACAGATGCACTTGCCAAGGGACTTTACGATATTCTTTCCGCAAGTGTTCCAGCCTCCCAAGCCCTTAAAGTTTTAGAAGTATCAGCAAAGGCAGCAAAGGCAGGATTGACGAATACCGGAGTTGCAGCAGACGCTATTACAACATTAATGAATTCATTTGGAGACGCAACCAAGGATGCAAACTACTATGCTGATATTATGTTTGCTACTGTAAAGTTTGGTAAAACTACTTTTGGGGAGCTTGCTCCTGTTATTGGTAATGTTGCAAAGTTAATGCAAGTAGCTGGTGGAACGGCTGAAGATATGGCAGGGATGCTCGCTATTATGACACGTAATGGTATTAAGACTAGAGTGGCAGTTACCAGCTTAAGAGGTGTAGTCAACGCATTGATAAAACCATCAGCAGCACTAATAGCAGAACTTGGTGGAATGACAGTCAAGGCCGATGGTTTTCGTGCTGTCATGGATAAAGTCGGATCACTCTCAGCAGTAGATCTAGCAGAATTATTTCCGAATGTCAGAGCCTTAACTGGTGTGGTTGTCGCTGCAAAAGATCTTGGTGATGAAGTAGATAAGATAACTTCTTTGATGGCAGAAGGTTCTCCAATGATGGCTGCTTTTGATAAAAATATGTCAACCTTCGCTGCTACCTGGGATAGATTTAAAGCAACTCTAAAAGCGACCAGTATTACTATTGGGAATGAATTGCTACCTATTTTCAAAACCATGTTTGAAAGTATGATTGGTTGGTTTCAGGATAATAGAGAAGGGTTTGCTAATTTTGCCAAAACAACATTAGGAGGAATTAGAAAATTAGTTAATATAATAATAGGTCTAAAAGAAATATTATTGGGAGCTGGAGCTGCAGTTATGTCACTCATGGTATTAAGCAAAGTGACAGCATTGATGGCTTCATTTGGAATTGCAACTTCGATAGCATTAGGTCCAGTGGCTTTGATTGCTGCCTCGGTCACATTATTGATTGCAGGCTTTTTTAAATTAAAAAAAGAATTGAAAGAAGAAAAAGAAGAACAGCAATTATTAAATGAAGCAATGGAAGGTGGAGTCTCAACATCCGAAGAATATGATAAAGCTCTTGAAATCCAGGTAGGAAAATTACATGATATTCAAAATGCTCATGCTGGCAATATACAACGTATGGAAAGGAGCGGAATGGTAACAAAAGCTCAAATGGATATTTCGCAAAAATCGTATGACGCTAATACTAGGAATGAACAAGATAAGATAAATTTAATTGTAGCAAATAGAAATAAACAAGCAGCATTGGATAAGGAATTAGCAGATCAAGAAAAGGCTAAGGCAGAAAAAGCAAGAGCAGAATTCATAGCAGAGCAGAATAGAATCACAGCATTGAATATAGCTGAAACAGAAAAAGCAGAATTACTAAGACGTAATGAAGCAGAAGAAAAACAGCGATTAGAAGACCTTGCAGAAACAGAGGCAAGGGTGGCACAAGATAAAATTGATTTAGCAAAGAGTGTTGCCGATGCAATGATATCAGAAAATCTTAAACTGGATGAATTACTTTGGCAATCCAGTGCATCAGAGTCTGACAGGATAGAAAGACGAAGAGGAGAACTTGAAAAGCTGGGTCGGTCCTATGAAGATATAGTAAAAATACTTGCTATAGAATTTCCCAATGCTACCGCTAAAGCTGGAGCCTCTCAGGCCGATTTTTGGGAATGGGTAAACGAGAATGCTAGAGTATATGTCGAAGAAAGTCTCCCATTAGTTACCGAGACATTTGTAGATAAATGGACCAAGGCTGTAGATGCTGTTAAAAAAGTTTTCACATTAATGTATTCATCTCTAACTGGAGTAACTGATCAATATTTTGCAAATATGTTCTCTAAGTTGGATGCAGAAACAGCAACAAAAAAGAAGAACGCAACAGATACTATTACAGATGAAGATGAACTTGCAGCCGCATTAGCTGAAATAGATAAAGAGGCAGCAAAGAAAAAATATGATCTGGAATTAAAACAATTCAATACAAGCAAAGCTATGAACATTGCACAAGCTTTAATGAATACAGCAGAAGCAATTTCAAAGGCATTAACATTAGGACCTTTTCTTGGTGTCGTTATGGCTGGGATAGTTGGAGCATTAGGAGCAGTACAGGTTGGGTTAATCGCAAGCCAAGCACCTCCTCCAGCACCGTTTATCCGTGGTGGGCTTACTGATAAAATGATCAGTGGTGGAGCCGTCCGAGGTAATCCTGGGATTGATACTAATAATGTTGCATTGACGAATAGGGAATATGTCATGCCTCCACAGCAGTCGATGGATAACTTTGATGAGCTAGAAGATATGAGGGCTGGAGGTAGTGGTGGTAAGAATATCACAATTATGCCAGCACATGTAGAATTGATTATGGATGATCGTAGTGTAGGAACTGCAGTTATCGAATTCATGACAGAGGAATCTGATAGAGGTGGGTTCAGGATTAACCCTAAAGTATTAGGAGCATTAACATGAGTCAGATGAGATTCTTATATAATAATTTATTCGATGCAGCAACTCTGTCTCCTAGTTCTGAATTAACAAACAATCCAGCAGAGAATACCCAAAATGAAATCCTTGCTAAGAAATGGATTACCGGAACTGGATATGTAATTGTCACAGGTAGAAATGATAAATTAGGATTCAAAGCAACATCAACGGGTTCAGTCACTTTGGCAACAGTGGCAGCAGGGACTTATGCTGCCGGATCTTCACTTGCTGGAGTAATTCAAACAGCAATGCAGAGTGGAACAGTTTATGGTATAACATGCAAATATAATGATACAGATGATAAATTCAGGTTTGATGTTGGAGCAACAGCAACTTCATTATCATTACATAATACATATGCTACTTCCAGTGTAATGACTATTATTGGGTTTGATAGAAATACAGATTATACATCAGCAACAGGATATACTGGAACAGTATCTAAGGGAAATCAAAATTGGATTCAAGCAACAATTGAAGCAGGGACATCTACACATTTAATTTTTGATAAATATAATATGGCTTCAGGAACAGTTTTGACATATAGATTAGCAGATGCAACTAGTACTTTCTCTGGATTATATGGTGGTTCAGTATCGGCTTCAGTTTCAGTAACATTATCTGCAACCAGAGCTGTTATTGCATTAGGATCTAATTTTACCGGAGTAGGGTTCCAAGCATATTGGTATGATCCAACCTTGACATTTTCGGAAGTAGGCAGAATATGGATTGGAAAAAGTTTCTATCCAGCTAATCATCCGGATAATAAAATCAGTTGGTTCAAGAAGAAAATATTAAGAAGATCAAAAAGAACAATGGCAGAATCAGGAGCTACTTATTTCGACAAGAAAGATCCGGTTGAGCAGTATACATTAATACCAGATCCTCTGAATGAATATTATAATCCAACCACAAAAACTGGAATGGAAACCTTTCTGGATACTGTAGGTGATTCAGAATGTTTCTATACAATACTAGATAGTAATTTGAGCAATACGGTTTATGGATTCATAGTTGGACATACAGATTACAACAGGCAGAAAAATACACCGACAATAATAATACCAAAGGTTTTAATTCAGGAGCAAAAATAAGGAGAAGATTGTGACGGTCAAAACGAAAATTATTTTAAGCAAAACAGGAAGCATTTATTTTGATGAAAGTTAAAAATTTAGGAATAAGATAGGAGTTAAATTATGGCAACATCAAGCGAAGTGAAAGCAGGATTGGATGAAATTAGTGCAATGATAAAATCGAGTAGACAGAGGCTAGTATCTTCAAAGGCTATGATAACAACTCAAGAAACAAATCTTAATTCAATACCGACAAGATTTGCCGATATTCTTGGGACAGTAAATGCCTATGTTGGTGGTGATGTATTCGAGGAATTATGCAAAGCTGAACTCGGCAAAATGACAACTGAGTTTTTGGCTCTTGTTGCCGATGCTTCTTTAGCAGTTACAGATTTAGGTAATAGAACGGAGTTCTAAATGGCAGAAGTAATCCGTTATGTAGATACCGACGCTTCCGGCTCTGGAACAGGTGTTGATTGGACTAATGCTTATACCTCACTATCCGCATGGGAAAATGCCGAGCAAACTAATCTTGTAACTGCTGGTGATTGGCATCATGTATATTGCAGGGCGTCGAGTGGGACTGCTGATACGACATCTTTAGCTATTAACGGATGGGTTACATCACCAATTTTTAACATTTTAATTGAAGCCGCAGAAGGAGATCAGGCAGACAAGACGGGATATGATACAGCCAGATATAGATTAGATACTAATACTACAACAGGACTATATATTCCTGTATCAAATGTAGAATTAAGAGGTTTACAATTAGGAGCTGGCGCAAGTACTACACAAATTATTGTTGCCTCTTCTGTGTCAAATATAATTATCAGAAATTGTTATTTAAATTGTGTGTCTGCTGCAACTGGAATAGACGGATCTGGTACAGGGGCGGAGGTAACATTTATAAACTCTGTATTTTTCAACGGTGGTTCTCAGGGTGCAGGGTCAGAGGGTATTTATGCACATACTGGAGCCGGTAACGATTTTAAAATATTTAATTGTATTGTTTATAATTTCAATGATGGAGTTGAAAGAGATAATGGATCTTTAGAGATAACTAACTCGGCAGTATTTAACAACAATAACGATTTTGACGGTACTATGACAATCGATGCTTGTGCCTCCGATGATGGAGACGGAACAAATCCTGTAGCTCCTTCAGGGTCAGATTGGACTAATGAATTTGTAGATCCAGCTAATGGAGATTTTACATTACTAAACTCAGGTAATCTATATCATGGTGGATCAACAGCACCGGATTCTAGTTTGTATACAACAGACATTGAGGGAGATGCTTATAATGTAGCGGCTTATAGTATTGGTGTTGATGAGTATGTTGCAGCAGGTGGAGGATTATCCATTCCAGTAGCGATGCATCATTATAGACAATTAAGAAATTAAGAACCGATAAGATATAGTAAGGAGTAACCAATGCGTGAATTGAAACAGAGTGCTACGACAGTATTGAAGCTGGGACCATTCCTTGATTCTACAGATGGTGATACTGTCGAGGCTGGAATTACTCTTGTTCAGGCAGATATCCGGCTTTCTAAAAACGGTGGTGACTTTGCTCAAAAAGGGAATGCCTCTTCTAGTGTTTATGATGAAGCTGGTTTCTATAATTCTACAGTCAGCGTAGTTGATACCGGAACATTAGGAAGCTTGAAAGTTGCAGTACATAGAACAGGTTCACTTGCAGTATGGCATGACTACTCAGTAGTGGATAAAAATTATTGGGCTTCCAAATACTCTTCAGATATTCTTGACGTAAATACAATTCAGGTTGGTGGAACAGTCCAAACTGCTTTAGATATAAATGATATTCTCACAGATACAGCAGAGTTGCAAACCGATGATATCCCTGGAAGGTTGGATACTTTGAGTGCGAGTGTTGCCGTTATAGATGGTAATGTTGATCTGACTTTAGCAGATACTAACGAATTACAAACTGATGATATTCCAGGTAGAATAGATACCCTGTCTGGAACTTTAACAACAATTCTGGCAGATACAGGGGAACTCCAAACAGATGATATCCCAGGTAGACTCAATACAATAAGCGGCTCTGTCACTGTTATTGATACTGCTATTTCCAATATTCAAGGGACTGGATTTGCTTCTGCAACTTCTTCACTTGCTGCTATCAGGACTCGTGGTGATATAGCATGGCTTACAGGTGCAGGAGGTTCTTCTCCTACAGTTGAGCAAATTCGTACTGAGATGGATGATAATAGTTCAAAGCTTGCTGCAATAATTATAGATACCAGTGCTACAATTCAGGGAAGATTGGACACATTATCAGCCAGTGTTTTTGCTATTCCGACAACTGCAATGAGAGGAACAGATGGAGTCAGCTTGGTTATTCCAGATGTAGCAGGAGTAGTTCCGGGAAGATTGAATACAATGAGCAGTAGCATATCCGCTATTCCTACAACACCCATGAGAGGAACTGATAATGTTAGTTTGGTTATACCTGATGCAGCCGGAGTGGTTGATCTTAGATTGAATACTATTAGTTCAACTCTTGCAGTAATTGAAGCCGACACAAACGAGTTGCAGGGTGATGATATCCCAAGTCGATTGGATACCCTCAGCGGTAGTGTCACTGTAATCAACACATCAGTTGCAGCAATACAAATCGACACGAGCTCAACTATACCAGGATTGGTTAATGGATTGAATGATCTTTCAGCTGCTAATGTGAATGCAGAAGTTCTTGACGTTATGACTATTGATACTCATGTTGAACATGGACAGGGCTTGCCGACTTCGACAACATCTTTCGGGTCCATGATCAGGCATATATATAAATTAGCCATAAACAAAAAACGTCAGACAGCAACAGTCACAACAGTATATAATAATGCCGGAACAGTAGTTGATATGAAACGAACAACAGCAGGATCATCTTCAACAGCAACTATTGGAGCGTGGGAGTCAGGACCAGAATAATGGCAATCAACACTGTTGGTAAATTACATTCAATGATCTCATATGGGGACATCTTCCAGATAGGTGTTCCTATTCCTGATGGGGATTTTGATCAAGGTGATTTACAACATATTCTTCATGGCTATTCTGGAGTCCTTTGGACAGTAGCTGTTATTATAGGTGACACCATCACGGGGCTTGCTTGTATTTCAATAACTGCAAAACAGATAGGGATAGCAATTACTAGTAAACAGATTGGAATTGCCATGACAGGCAAACAGATAGGGATAGCAATAACGGAGGACAACCCATGCCAGTAACAATATTAACACATGCAAGAGAGGGAGGGACTAAGGTTCTTCCAGTAGCTTTTACTGATGAGAATGGAGATTCTTTCAAACCGAACACTATATCATGGAAACTGACAGATAAAAGCGGAACCGTAATTAATAATAGAACTTCTGTTTCCTTGACAGCTAATAGTTCGACTGCTGTAGTTTTAACTGGGGACGATTTAGCTATAACCGGAACAGTTAGAAAAATAGTGAAGGTTAAGGTATTTGGGACTTATAATTCTGACTATGGAACAAACCTCACTTATAGAGAAGAGGCTACAGTTATAATTGATAACCTGGTTACCGAGGGATGAGCATAACAACCTTTGCAAAACTGATAACAACTCCAGGGACAAAGAAAACTTTCTTGGCAGAGATAGAACCTAGTGAGCAGTTGACTGATTGGACTTTGTATTCAGGAACTATATATTATTCCGCAATAGATATTGTAGATGTTACCAGTGTAAAAGAAGATGGGGTTACATTAACTGAGGTTGATACTCTGGCAGAAGTAGAAGCCAGCAAATGGTTTCACGGCAAAGGGAAACTCTACTTGCAATCATCTTCAGGAACACCTTATTTGAATGTCATAGTTGCTAACTATAAATTATATTATGCAACTAAAAATGTGACATTGAATAATATATTCTATGAAGGGATTCTTGATAATGTGCCAGTGATCAAACAACAGAAATCAGAAATATTTTGGGGTGTATCAATTATATCGTCAGGTGTTGCTGAATTACTAAACGGTTCAGGATTCTTTGATAATAGGTATAAAAATTATAGCTGGAATAATAAAAAAATAACAATACTTTTAGGTGGTGAAGATCTACCCTATACAGAATACAGAAAACAATTTGCTGGTAAGATAACCAATGTTTCATACTCTACTTCAAAATTCAAAATCAATTACGAAGATAATAAAACAGACTTTGAAGATAACATTCCTAAAAATAGTTATAGCACAACTGATTATCCAAACCTTGATTCTGAAGATTCAGGAAAACCTATTCCCTTAATCTATGGAACGGTATTCAAGGTTCCACTGGTTTGTAATACTTTAGCTTTAGGATCTGCAACCAGTTTGCATAGTTTCAAAATCCTTGATACTTCAGTTTGTTCAGTCACTTCAATAACTCAGGTATATGTCAATGATGTAGCGGTAACTCATTCCAGTGCTAGTATATCGAACGCCAGTTTCAAACTTGCAACAGCAACTTATTCTCCTGGGGATTCTGTCACTGTCAGTATTATTGCTGATGAATATAATCCTATTGAGCAGATCAAATCTATTGCAAGCAATGTTCTTTCTGTCCCGTACAATTCAGATAATTATAATACTACTGCAATAGCAGCAGCAGTAACCGAAGCAGAACAATTCCCGTGCGGTATAGCATTAACTGAATATGTCAGTTCGTTAGAGATTATCAGTGATCTAATGAGGTCTTGTATGGGTAATTTCTTCAATGATAATGATGGTAAGTATTCTATCAAGATATGGGATACGACAATTGAAGATGATCTTACTTCAATGGATTTTAATGATATCATTACAGGTACTTTTAGTAGTCTATCTAGGATAGATGATATCAGGAAAATTATCAGAATTGGATGGCGTAAAAATTGGGGTGAAGATAAATATTCTTATAGCCAAAGAACTTCTTCTATTACAGAAGAAGTTTACGGGATTACTAAGACAAAAACTATTCCAACCTTATTGTCCTCGTCTGGTGGAGTGGGTATTCTATTAGGTAGATTAGGAATGATTTATGAAACAGAAACTATAAGAATTAAATTCAAGTCTAAGATCCAATTAGCTGCAAAGAATATTGGTGATAGAATTAGAATATCATTCAAAAGGCGATCTGGTGATAGTAATTTTGAATGGGTAGATTCAAGCCTTGTTGAAATCTATATGATTAATAAAGATTATATCAATAATGTGATTACAATAGAATTAGATGATATGAAAGGTGTTGGAAGCAATGTTGGATTCTGGACTGATATAGTAGCTTTGTTTCCATCATATCTTGGAGGCACAACTATGCTAATATGGGATAAGGATTGGAGTGATGCTCAGAGAAGTTATGCTTTAGAGCGTGCTGGATATTGGACTGACGATGATGGTTTTGCAGACCCCGATGATCCGAAAAGTTTAGGAATTTCAAAATTTTGGTAGGAGTTAGTGATGACTGAGAAACAAGAGAATGCATTTGAGGAATTAGTACTTGCAGTAAATAAGATATCAAATAAATTGTTTGGCAACGGAAGTAGAAACGGTTGTATCGATCAGCGATTAGAGAATGTTGAAAATAAGTTAAATGAGTTTTTGCCGACAATGGTAACTAAGGCCGAGTGCGGTAAAAAGCATGAGATCCAGTGGAGCAAACGAGTTTTGTATATTGGTATGATTGCAACATGGATTGGTTTAATTGGTAGAGTGATGGGGGTAATATAAAATGGCATTTTCAAGTAGCACCGTAACAATAGGCCATTCAACTAAGAAAGCTGATTATGATAGGTTACTAGATAATGCTCAATATAATAAATCTACTGTTACTGTTCATGCTGCTTTAACAGATATCCATACTCCTGTTACTATATCAACCGCAACCGCAACAGGTGGATCAGATGGTGATGTATGGTTTACAATAGAGTCTTAAAGGAAGTTATTTGATGACATTTTCAAGTGCAACAGTAACAATAGGTAGACCAACTAAGAAGTCAGATTATGATAGACTTTTAGCTAATACACAATATGATAAATCTACTTTTGAGACTCATAGTGGCACAACAAGTATTCACATACCTGTTACAATATCAATATCTGCCGCAACAGGTGGATCAGATGGTGATATGTGGCTTAAAAGAGAGGCATAAATGAGTATTAAAACAAAAGTATTAGAAACTTGGAAACAAGTCCCTGACCTTCAAGTTAAAATTAGTGGTGTCTGGAAAACAATTCTATATGGTCATGTTAAAGTATCAGGAGTATGGGAATTATTTTATAAATATGTTGTCTGGGGATTTTATGGTGGTGGAACAACAAATGTCATTGATTATATTGACGTGGGTTTAACTACTGGAAATGCAACAGATAGAGGGGATTTATCAGTAGCTCGTGGTAATCTAGCAGGTGCGTATGAGCGTATATATGGATTTTTTGCTAGTACTGTTTTAGATTATATAAATTTATTACTTACCACTGGAAACGCAATAGATAATGGGGATTTGTCAGTAGTTCGTGCCCAGTTAGCAGGAGTATCAGGACCAGTATATGGATTTTTTGGGGGAGGCAGGGCAGGTGCTGCTTATTCTGATATTATTGATTACATTACGTTAACTTCTATTATTGCAAACGCAATAGATCGAGGGGATTTATCAGATGGTCGTATAGTTTTAGCAGGAATTTCGGGTCCAACATATGGTTTTTTTGGGGGTGGCTATAATCCTACTACTGGTTATTCTGATGTCATTGATTATATTGATATGACATTAACTAGTGGGAATGCAACAGATAGAGGAAATTTGTCAGTAGCTCGTGGTGGCCTAGCAGGAATTTCGGGTCCAACATATGGTTTTTTTGGGGGTGGCCAAGATGGATCATATAAGAACCGAATTGATTATATTGATATGACATTAACTACTGGAAATGCAACAGATAGAGGAAATTTGTCAGTAGCTCGTACAACTTTAGCAGGAGTATCAGGGTCTGTATATGGTTTTTTTGGGGGTGGCCAAGATGGATCATATAAGAACCAAATTGATTATATTGATATGACATTAACTACTGGAAATGCAACAGATAGAGGAAATTTGTCAGTAGCTCGTAAATCTCTAGCAGGAGTATAATATGAATTTAGAAAATGTAGATGAAAAAGTTATTGAGTTAGCACAGCAATTCATGGAAATGGGTCAACTCAAATCTGAGTTTGATATGGAAAAATTCACGGTAAAAAAAGAAGGGAATTTTATAGCACATGAATTCCATTTTCTTATGCGACAATATCATCTCGCTTTATATGAAACAAAAAGGATGCTTTTAGATAAGGAAGAGAAGCGAAGATTAATACTGGAGTATAATAATAATACAGAAGATAGGGTTTTTGTTCTAACTGATAAAGGCAAGGAATTAAAACATATTGATATTGAAATCAAACGTGAAGAAAATAATATTTTCATGCTGGATATTTCTCTAGCTAATAAAATTCCTATGGTAGAATACTTTGAAAAGCTAAGGTTAAAATTGATTGAATTAAATGATAATAAGGTTCCAACGAATAAACAATATCAAGAAGAAGAACCCGAATACTGGAAATGGTTTATTAAGAAAAAAGCATTAACTCAATTTAAGCAAAGACAGACAGGAATTTCAGAGGGTACTTGGGAAGCTATTGATCATATGGAAGAGAAGCCAGTTATAAATGAAAACTACCAGATTCATATTGGAAGTGAATTCCATATAGAAGAACTTGAAAAAGAAATAGAATCTCAAAAACTAATAGATCGTAGGATCTAAATAGTTTAAACCGATAATAATAATGGAGGCCAATATGGGTTATTTAGTATCACATCACAATCTTAATCAAGATGACGCAACGAATGATTTGGTAACAATAGATCAGGCTCATCATGAAATTCACGAAGGGCACCATTTTAAAGCAAGGCACTGTATATCTTCTTAGGATTACTGCAAATGCAGATGCCCTTAAATGTTCTGTCGGAGGAGATTGGTACGAGGTATGAAAATAAATCTTTCATCAGACGATTACTTTACCCAGAGGAATAATACTATAAGGCCGATGGCAGCTTGCATGCCTACATCTTATGTCATGTTTCTCCGAGGAAATAATATTATGTATGGTAATAGTTCAGGGCTTGCCGATGATGATTATTTCATGAAGCTATTAAGCACTGAGAATGCTGAGAAATTCTGTCTCCAAAAGTACAGATGGTCAAAAGGAGTAGAGCCTGCGGAAATTCATGGAATGTATGGAAGTTATTTGAGCTTCTTCGTCACTGGGAAACGTGCTTCCAATTTCAATACTCATCTTACTTTTGAGAATTATGTTGAACTAATTGAGCAGGGAAGAGTTGTAATGACATCCGGTTCTTTCCCAGGATTATCAGGGCATGCATTTTGTGTAATAGGTATACATCATAATGATTTAGTTCTAGCGGACCCTTGGGGAGATTTCCATTCTGAGTATACAGATCATTCAGGCTATGGAACCAGGATGTCTAAAAAAGATTTTACCAATCATGTGAAGCCTGTTGGGGAAGCTAAGAAATGGGGACACCTTATTCAATGAAGATAAACAGTATGAAGCTTACCATAATAATGTCTATGCTCTTATTTCTTGCCGGAACCATGGGTGGTTTATTCTTTAGAGCAATTCCAGCTGGCAATGCCGATGTTATATATATGTTTGTAGGAATTTTATTAGGCATAGTTTCAACAGCGATCATGAGTATGTTTAGGAAAGAATAAATCTGGAGGGTAGTATGGATGGTTGGAAAAAAAGTTGGATTGTCATTGTTATTGTTATTATTCTTTTCAGTACTGGTTATGGCATCGGATATTGGAGATCAAATCAGATCGGAGATATTAACGATCAAACTAGAATTACAGAACTCGAAAAAATCAATTCAGAACTTAGGGCTGGAGATATCCAATTTAGAACAGACCTTGAAACAGCAGAAGGAAAGCTCAGAGACTTTCTCACTGGAACGGAAGAAAGAAATAGAAAAGCTAGAGAGATTCTTGGCAGAGCGAAAGGGGAAGCTGGAGAAGCTGGAGATAGTATCGACCGAGCTATCTTTGCAGTTGACCGCTTGTCAGAAGCGATTGAAATTTTACTTGGGGACGAATAAGATTCTGATTGGTGGATTGGTTGCTAGTATTATTATCAATATAATACAGGGATTTAAATAATGAAGAATAAGAAATGGAAGCTAACACAGATGGTAATCTGGATATTGGTTATTGTAGCAGTAGGGTTCTGGTTTCGTGAATGGTCTGATCCTCTTCTTTGGGGTGGCTGGTTCACAGCATTATCAGCAGCAACAGGGATCTTTACTGGAGGAAACTATCTTGAGAAAAAAGAATACATCAAAAATGGGGTTGCCAGATAGGTTACAAAGTAGTATATTATAGGTGTTGATTTTTTCTATGTAAGCCAGTTCCCGGACTCATCCTCCACGGGACTGGCTTTTTTGTTGTTTGTCTTATACATAGTGGCCATTATTCGGAGGATTGCCTATAAACCTAGGGATAGAAACGACTCTACCACGGTATCACGTGTTTTCATACTACAACTTGCTTTCATGCTCTATACGGTCTAATTCTGCAAAAAAGCCCTTTGCAGGGTATTTATTTATATGAGAGAAAATAGCATTCTTGCAGAATGTTGATGGAGTTGATCCTTTAGATTTGGCATTGTGCCTAATAGATTCATACTCCTTTAATGTTACACTAAATGATATTGTCTTTTTGTCTAACATATTAATATCCTGGTATTGTTATTGTATTCATTGGAATCCCTCTTTCTATGGAAAAACATCCTCTCATAAATAGTTTATGTTGTTCATTCTCACGTCGGGTGCACCAAGTAAGATTAGTTACTTTATTATTTCTAGGATTAACATCTTCATGATTAACTTCTGCTTTATTCTCAGGGTTTGGGATATGTGCTTTAGCTACCAGACGATGTACTCTTTTGTTTGTCATTAAGCCGTTCTTGTATAGGAAAACTTTTAAATATGATAATTTGTAACCATCAGGTTGTTGTTTTAAAATCTTCTTCTTAGAGTTTCTTACTCTACCTTTATCGCTCACT
>Ga0307928_10000351_pt1 | contig 35132 bp, 34 predicted proteins | sample AceLakmetagen232_FD_201815 | JGI IMG/M metagenome (GOLD analysis project Ga0307928, IMG submission 201815) | Saline water microbial communities from Ace Lake, Antarctica - #232 | ecosystem: Environmental > Aquatic > Non-marine Saline and Alkaline > Saline | place: Antarctica: Ace Lake... | reverse complement strand
GGACAAGAACGGCAAGCCGATCTACCAGTTCCGGGAGGTCCATTCATTCAACGAGATGGATCTCGATTATACCCTGACCTATTCTTCGTTAAAGAACTTCTTCCTCCCTTTCCGCGAAACTCTCTCCCGGTACTCTTACTCGGGCGATGACTGGAAGCAGGAGATCGAGTACCGGGTCAACCCCCGGGTCATCGTCGGCGTCCGGGCCTGCGACATCAACGCCCTCTGCAAACTGGACGATATCTTTATCCACGGCACCTTCCCTTCTCCCTATTACATTACGAGGAGGAAGAACACCTTCCTGATCGGCCTGGATCATATACCCCTGGAAGACTGTTTCTGCGAATCGCTGGGACAACTGGACGTCCGGTGCGGCTTCAATCTCTTCTGTACCGATATCGGTGACCGGTACTACCTCTCCATTAATTCATCCAAGGCGTTCAATTTCCTGAGAAATGTCAAGACCAGCGACCCCACCCAGAGTGATGACAAGAAATGGATCGAGAGAAAGAAGTTTATCAAAAAGAGCTTCAAGACTCATGTTGAAGTCAACGCGTTGCCGAACCTCCTGGATATTGAATTCGAGTCGCCGATCTGGAAGAAATGGGGCGACAAGTGTCTCAACTGCGGCACCTGCGCCATGGTCTGTCCCACCTGCTACTGCTATGGAATCGAGGAGACCATCGCCGTCAGCCTGAAGTCCTCCCGGAAAGAGCGATTTCAGTACTCCTGCACACTGGTAGATTTCGCCGAAGTCGCGGGGGGACATAACTTCCGGCCCTTCAAGGAAGACCGTCTCAAGTATCGGTTTTATCATCATTACCACGGTTTCGCCGAGAACGCCAACAAACAGATCTGCGTGGGCTGTAACCGGTGCGGGCGGGCTTGCCTGGCCGGGATCAATCCCAAGGACGTTATCAACGATCTGATACTGGAGAGGGCGGATGAAGTATAAGATCCCCAAGCAAGATATCAACCTGAAGCCTTTCATGTCACGCCCTCCCCGCTTTAATTTGAAGAACGTTATCATGCGGACCGATATGGTCTATAAATGCGAGATCATCAACATCATCGAACTGACCGAGATCGAGAAGCTCTTCCATCTGAAAATCCTGGACGAGGCCGAGCGGCAGATCTTTGATTTCCGGCCCGGACAGTTCGTCATGCTGGAAGTGCCCGGCTTCGGGGAGATCCCCATCTCCATCGCCAGCTCCAGCAATAACAAGGAGTTTATCGCTCTCTGTATCAGAAAGGTGGGCCGCGTGACTGATATGCTGCATCAGGCCCGGAAGGGTGCTCGGGTCGGGATCCGCGGCCCCTTCGGCACCTCCTTCCCGATGGAGGAGATGGTCGGACATAACATTCTGCTGATCGCCGGGGGTCTGGGATTGGCCCCTCTCCGCGCCCCGTTATACTGGATCAATGAACGTCGGGACGAGTACAAGGATGTCTACTTGCTCTACGGCACAAAAGATCCGGCATCGATGCTTTTCACTTACCAGTATGACGGGTGGGAGAAGGTCAATAATATCAAACTCTTTACCATCGTTGATAAGGGGGATAAAAACTGGAAAGGCCGGATCGGGTTGATTACCGAGCTTTTCCAGGAGATAACCATCGTTCCCGACAACACCTATGCCATCGTCTGTGGGCCGCCGATCATGTTCAAGTTTGTCTGCGATCGTCTGGACGCGGCGGGTATTCCGATGAACCGGATGTTTGTCTCACTGGAGAGGAGGATGCACTGCGGCATGGGCAAGTGCTGCCGGTGTATGGTGGGATCGACCTTTACCTGTGTCGATGGCCCGGTCTTTGATTACTGGTCGGTCCTGAACTTGAAGGAAGCGATTTAGAGCTTAATCGCAGAGCTCGTTAAAGGAGGTTATGTTGAAGTATCTCGGGATAGAACCCGAAAAGATCAAGATCGGAGTATTTGATTTCACCGGCTGTGGAGGCTGCGAGCTTCAACTGGCCAACAAGGAAGGAACCCTGGTTGACTTCCTGGCGCTTCTTGATGTGGTTAACTTCCGGGAAATATCGTCGGACCGGGGCGATGACTATGACATCGCGCTGATCGAGGGAAGTATCACCCGTGAGGATGAGGTTGAGAGGCTGAAGGAGATCAGGAAGAGGGCAAAGATTCTGGTCGCCCTCGGCTCCTGCGCCTGTTTCGGAGGCGTCAACACTCTGAAAAACAAATTTCCGCTCCGGGAGGTGGTAGAGGAGGTCTACGGGAAAGACAGGGTGGAGACCGGCCAGGTCCGGGCGCTCGGCGACGTCGTGAAGGTCGATCTCCAGATCCCCGGTTGCCCGGTATCCAAGGAGGAAGTGGAAAAGATCGTCGTTAATATCGTCAACGGAGCGGAGATCAAATTCCCTAAGTACCCGGTCTGCGTGGAGTGCCGCCAAAAACTCAATACCTGCGTCTTCGACCTGGGCCAGATCTGCCTCGGCCCGATCACCCGGGCGGGCTGCGGCGCCCCCTGCCCGACCGGCAAGGTCGGGTGCCTGGGATGCCGGGGCCCGGCCGAGGAAGCTAACTATGAATCCTTCCGGCAGATATTGAAAGACCACGGTTTTTCCACCGCCGAGGTGATGGAAAAAATTAATTTTTTTAACGCCCTGCCCGAGATGATGATTGATGAAAGTTGAGATGAAGATCGATGTTCACCACCTGACCCGCGTGGAAGGACATGGCAATATTAACATCCGGGTAAAAGACGGGAAGCTCGTGGAAGCGCAATGGGCGGTGGTCGAGACCCCCCGCTTCTTTGAAGCCATGCTCAAGGGGATATCTTATAACATGGCTCCAACCTTATCCTCGAGGATCTGCGGCATCTGTTCGATCAGTCATACTCTGGCCAGCCTCCGGGCGGTAGAGCGGGCAATGAAGGTGAATATCCCCCGGGCCGCGAAGTTACTCCGCCTCCTGGCCAAGCATGGTGAGACCCTCCAGAGTCATATCCTTCATATCTTCTTCCTAGCCGCCCCCGATTTGTTCGGGGTTTCCAGCGTTATCCCCCTGATAAAGTCACATCCGGAAGTCGCCGGTCTGGCCTTGCGGCTCAAAGAACTGGCCAACCGGATCTGCGATCTAATCACCGGCCGGACCACGCACCCGGTGTCCCTGGTAGTCGGCGGGGTAAGCAAGGTCCCTGAGAAGAAGGAGCTGGAAACATTGAAAGAAGAGATTATCGAGAGGCTCCCGGATATCCAGGCGACCGTGGAACTCTTCCGGACTCTCTCCATCCCGGACTTTGTGAGAGAGACCGAGTTTGTCTCCCTGAAGGGGAAGAGAGACTATCCCTGGATCGGCGGCGAACTGGTCTCCAGCGACGGGGTGATAAAGAAGGAAGATGATTACCTGGCCATGACCAATGAGTACAAGGAGGATTTTACCACTTCCAAGTTTACCCGGCTGAGCCGGGAGTCGTTCGCGGTGGGAGCCCTGGCCCGGTTCAACAACAATTACCGGTTCCTGCCGGATAGAGTAAAAGCCGCCGCCCGGAAGCTCAACCTGCAGCCGGTGAATTATAACCCCTTCATGAACAACATCGCCCAGGTTATCGAGTGTTACCACGTGATGCTGGAGGCGATAGATATTCTCGATAAGCTCCTGGATAACAGGCTGGACCGGATCCGCGCGGGTTTCCGGGTCAAAGCGGGAGAAGGGGTGGGAGCGGTGGGAGCGCCCCGGGGGATACTGTACCATAGCTACATCCTGAACCGGAAGGGAGTGATCACCAAGGCCAACTGCATCATCCCCACCACCCAGAATAACGCCAATATCCACCACGATATGGCCGCGCTGGTTCAGCAGTCTCTGAAACAGAATAAGAACGATATGGAGATCACCCGGCTAAGTGAGATGCTGGTCCGGGCGTATGATCCCTGCATCTCCTGCTCCGTCCACTAATCTTCCCTTGCTTCCCGGTGATACGGTCTCCCCAGCGCGTCCGGCGGACCCAGCGCTCGTTTGAAGAACTTCATCCTGGCTAAAAAGAGTAACCGGCACCTATGCGCCACTCGCCGATATCTAGTTTCTCGTCCTGGCTCTCGTCAACTCGAATGAAGGAACTTTTTTTCGCGTTCGGGTAGTAAACCTTGTATTCCTCCCAGGTGATATAAGAGTCAGAGTTGGTATCGATCCTGCTGAACTTATCAGTGGTCGATGGAGTTGACGCGCAGCCGACTATAAACATTGTCGCCGCGATCCCGATAAGGATATTCTCTCTCATTGATTTTCTTTTAGCTCCGTCACCGGCGCTGCGTGGATGAGTCTGAGGGCAGCCGGCCACGCCCTTGCAGCCCGCGGGGGGGGCCGAGGACCTCCGAGAGGATAATCCCCTGAACGATGGGATTATCGACGAAAGCAAACTGGATCCGTCCTCTCCCTTCATCTGGCGCGGGGGTAGTCAGGGCCGACGGCGGCTTATGAATTGGGATTGTTTTCTTAACCCGGTCCCGTTTTCGGATGGGGGGTGGCGGTCGCTCCATCTCTTCCGGCTGAGGAATGTGCATCTCCGGGGGTTCCGGTTGCTGCCTGAACTTCCCGGAGAGCAGATCGATAAAAGACTTGAGCTCATCGACCTCCTCTCCTCGTCCGGGTTGAGGAGGATGCGGGTGGGGCCCCGGTCGAGGCGGGGTGGGTTTGGGGCTTGCCTCTTCTTTTTTCTTCTTGCCGGCCAGGAGGAGGAGCCGGAAGACCATAAAAAGAGCGATCAAGATCCAGATCCAGGCACCGCCTTTCATGAAATATCCTCTTTAATATAATTGGGGGTATGCACTTGTCTCAGGTTAAGCCGGTATTGCTCGTTATGCATTGGAAAATAAAATATCAATAATACTGTCATTGCGAGCGTTAGCGAAGCAATCTCAATAGGTTATATCAAAGGGATTGCTTCGTCGCTGCGCTCCTCGCAATGACAAAGTGAAACAATATATATATTATAATGCGTTACCTGAGACAAGTGCATACCCCCAATAAATAAATACTGAATGAAAAATGTCATAACCGGGAGGATGTTATGGATAAGCTGGAGACTATACCTCTGGAGGCCATCTCTATCCCCAAGAACCATATCCGCGTTCAGAGCGTTGACGAGAAGGCTTTGAAGAAGCTCTCCGATTCGATTCTCTCGGCCGGCCTCCTGGTCCGGATCATCGTCCGGCCGGTGGGGAAGGGGAGATATGAGCTGGTGGACGGTGAACGGCGTCTCCGGGCCTATCGGATGCTCTTTGAAGCGGAAGGGCGAAAGTGGATCGGGATACCGGCTATCGTGGAGGAGATGACGCCGAAAGAAGCGATCAGCCGCCAGGTGGCGATCAATGAGAATCGGAAGGACCTCACCCCCTACGAGAAAGCCAAGGGGTATAAGCAGGCCTGGGAGACCGGGTATTTCAAGAGCTATCGTGATCTGGCTTCAGTAGTCGGAAAGTCTCATACGTCGGTGATCCGTTCGATCAATATATTTGAACGGTTTCCGAAAGAGATCCTCCAGGCGTTTGAGAACGGAGATCTTAAGCAAGCTCACCTGCAGTACTTTTACAGTATGCCGAACCGGCAGGCGATGCGGGCGCTCTACCAGGCGATCATTCGGAACAAGTTAAAATCAACCGAGGCCCGGGAACTGGCTAACCGCCTGGATGAACGCTGGCTGAGCGGGGACCGGGAATTATTGCGGCAGATCGCCGAGAAAGATGAACGGATTAAGGATCTGCTGGATGAAGAGATCATCATCTCGGACCTTGTCAACAAAAGTAAATGTACTCTGACCTATACAAATTTGAGCCGATTTAAGAGATTGATTTTACTGCTGGCAGAGATGGTAAAAAGTGGTGAATTTCGCACCACTTTGTCTCAAAATGCTGGTCAATAACGATTTATAACCACGCTGCGTAGAGAAAACGCGCCGCCGGATTGACAAGAAAAGAAGGTTAGAGATGGGTGAGATTAAAATATCGGATCCGGTCAAGCTGATCTGCGGTTTACTGGCGGCGGACCCGGTTTGGCTCTCCCGTGCGCGGGAGGCGTTGGCCGGGCGGTTCGGGCCGATCGATCTGGAGAGCGAGATCATCCCGTTTGACTTCACCTCGTATTATGAGAAAGAGCTGGGGCCGGAGATCCTCCGCCGGTACGTCTCATTCGGAGAGCTTATCTCCCCCGAAGACCTGTCTGCGATCAAGCTTACTACCAACCGGATGGAGGAGGACCTCTCCGAGTCAGGAGTGAGGAGAGTCAATCTTGACCCCGGCTACGTCGATCTTTCCAAGATGGTTCTGGCCACCACCAAGGACGCCACCTACCGTGTATATCTCTTCGATGGCATCTTCGCCCAGTCGACTTATTATTTTCAGGGGGGCACCTACCACCCCTGGGAATGGACCTATGCCGATTACCGAACCGATGCCGCGATCTCCTTCTTCAACCGGGTGAGAAGCGATTATAAAAAGCAAGCGCGCACCTGACATTCATGGTATAATTTTACAGGAGGTCGAAGATGAGGAAGACAGTCGTTATCATCGTGGCTGCCGCTATCGTGGCCGTTTATGCGTCCTATCTTTCGCCCCGCCATGGCAGGGGGCCTCTGGGCGGTTAGAGAATTCACCCGGCTCTATTTTGGTGGGAGTGGAGATGTGCCGGTGACAAGATAGGCAGTGGGGAGTGGGCAGTGGGAAGTGGATGGTGCGCGGGGAGAGTTAACAACTTTCCGGTTTAATCTACTTATAGAGGTTGACCGAGTCCACGTAGCCGACGCAGACCGCCCGGACCACCCCGGTCGGGCCGGTCTCGAGGACCTGCCGGGCGCTGTTCCCTTCGTCGATCAGTAAAACGACGTCATCTTTTCCCGCCTGGCACCGGTCGAAGGCGACCAGGGTCTCGGAAGTTTCAGTACCGTCCGGATCGAGGATCTTGACCAGGAGCATCTTCTCCCCGATGTACTGCTCGAGCTTCAGTGTCGAGACGACGGTTCCGATGACTTTTCCTATCTTCATTGGATGTTACTATTCCCCAATCCCCATTCCCCAATCCCTAATCAACCTCGTCGACGATCGAGGTGATGGTGGCGTCCGAGGGGTTGAAGGGGTCCGGCAGGGGGAGCGAGGCCTCCCTCCCGCCGATATAGGTTACGATCTGGCCCGGTCCGGCCTGCTGGCTGTCGCAGGCGACCACGGGGGCGCCGGACGGATTTAGATCCTCATCCAGGGGCTGAACAATCAGCAGCTTGACCCCCACCAGGGACTCAACCTTCTTTGAGCTGACGACGGTCCCGATGACTTTGCCCAGGTTCATTTTGGAGACTTCTTCGGGGTGATGGTTTTGAACTTGTGATACTTCTCCACCCCGCCGACTTCCCACTGGTCCACCACACCGAGGATTACAGCGTCGTTGGGACGGTCCCGGGTCATCTCGGTCTGGCGGGCGGAACTCCCCTTGGAGTAGAGGACCACCTCCCCCCGGTCGACTCCCATCGGGTCGGCGGCTATTATCGAGCCGCCGGAGAGTTGGTTCTCCAGGTCCAGGTCTCTCAGAACCATGAAGGGAACCCCCACCATCTTCTCGTCCTTCCTGGTGGAGACAACCGTACCCACTACCCGAGCCAGTTGCATAATAATACTCTACTCCGGAAGCGTTTGCTTGCGCTTTGCTGATTGCGATTGATACAGGATACAGATTAAATAGCCCCCGGGGGGGTTGTAAAGAAAAAAATGATCCGCGCCGTTGCTGCTATGTTAAAATATCTTCCCCGGATTGAGGATATTAGCCGGATCAAGGGCGCGCTTGATCCGGCGCATGGACTCGATCGCGGCCGGCTTGAGAGCCAGCGGCAGGTAATCCTTTTTGCTGATGCCAATTCCGTGTTCTCCCGAGATCGTTCCTCCCAGCTTGATGGACAGGGTGAAGAGATCCGTGGTCGCCTGGTGGAGAGCCTTCTTCCAGCTTTTTTCGTCCAGGTTCCTCTTTAAAAAGTTGACGTGGACGTTCCCGTCCCCGGCGTGCCCGAAAGAGACGATCTCCAGGCCGTGCTTCCGGCCGATCTTATCGGCTCCGTCGAGGAGCGCGGCGATCTCCATCCGGGGGACCACCACATCCTGGGCGGAGATGATCGGACTGACCGCCCGGAGCGAGTCCCTTAGTTTACGCCGGGTGGCCCAGATTTTTTCCTGGTATGTCGGCGAGTCGGCCACCATCACATCCCCCGCCCCCTCCGCGAGGCAGACCTCCCCGATCGCCTCGTACCGACGTTCCACGTCGTCTTTTTCCATCCCATCCATCTCGATCAGAAGATGGGCCTCCGCGTCCGCGGCGCTGATGCCTTCACCCAGCACCTCCCGGCTGATCCGGAGGCACTTCCGGTCCATGAACTCGATGGCGGTAGGGCGGAAGTGCCGGCGAATGATGGCGGCCACGCAGTGGACGGCGGATCGATAGGAAGGGAAGGGGACCAGGAGGTCGACCCGGTGTTGGGGTTTTACCAGCAACCGGACTGTGATCTCCGTGATGACGCCCAGTGTCCCCTCGGAGCCGACCAGGAGATGGAGAAGATTGTAGCCGGTCACGTTCTTGGCCAGTTTTCCGCCGTATTCGATGATCTCTCCGGTGGGAAGAACGGCTTTGATTCCGCTGATATAATCACGGGTTACCCCATACTTGACTGCCCGGGGTCCACCCGCGTCCTCGGCCAGATTTCCCCCCAGCGTGCAGTCCTCGAGACTGGCCGGATCGGGAGGGTAGTATAACCCCTTTGCTTCAACCGCCTTATGCAGTTCCCCGGTAATAATCCCCGGCTCGACGACCGCCATCATGTTCTCCTCGTCGATCTCCAGGATACGGTTCATCCGCTCCAGGCTGATAACCAGCCCCCCGAAGAGAGGAAGGGCGCCCCCGGTGACACCCGTGCCGCTGCCTCGGGCCACTACCGGGAATCGCTCCCGGTTGGCCAGCAACAGGAGTTGGGATATCTCCCCGGCGGAAGCCGGTTTGGCGACCGCCTCGGGGCGGGCGAAGAAGTTGGGGTTCTCGTCGTGGGAGTAATCCTCCATCTGCTCCTTCCCGGTCAGAAGATGTTGCGCTCCCACGATCTCCCGCAGTTTGTTTATCAGCTTGCTGTTTAGCTTTTGATACATGGTGATTCGCCGTTTTTGGAAGAGTAAGAATTTTAACAATGATACGTTATTAAAAAATTTGAGCAAATAAATTGTTGACGGGGGTGTTATTTCGGCTAATAATAACAAAACTCATGCGAGATGGGTGAAGAAAATTGCTAAGATTAAATAAAAGAACATGGAACAGAACAAGATTGAAAGAATCGTAGAGGAAGTTATCAAACAGGCGACCCCAATCGTGAAAGGTGCCGCCAACGAGGTTCCCATGACCAGTGTAACCCAAAAGAGAGGGATGGTAAAACGGATCGCCATTGGTTCCGATCACGGCGGTTTCCCGCTCAAGGAGGAACTGGTTCGCTTCCTGGAGGCGAAGGGTTATATCATAAAAGACCTGGGGACCGACAGTACCGAGGCGGTTGATTATCCCGATTTCGCCGAGAAAGTCGCCCGGGCGGTCGCTTCCGGCGACTGTGACCGGGGAATCATGATCGACAGCATCGGGATGGCTTCCGCGATGGCGGCCAACAAAGTCCGGGGGATCCGGGCGGCCATGTGCTATGACCTGACCACCGCCCGATCCAGCCGGGAACATAATGACGCCAATGTCTTGACCCTGGGAGGGAAGGTGGTGGACGCGGCCCTGGCGGGGGAGATCGTCAGCCTCTGGCTGACCACCGATTTCGCCGGCGGCCGACACTGGCCCCGGGTCAATAAGATCATGGCCATCGAGAGAAAACGGTAAATTAGCGCGAAGCTTCACTACAGAATTATTCAAATTTTATGAGGGAAAAGTAAATGGATACTCAAGCATTGATTGAACGAGTGACTAAAGAAGTAATGGCGGCCCTGGAGGGCGACGCCCCGTCCGCTCTATCCGCCTCGGCCTGTGCCGTGGAGAACGGCGCCTCCTGCTTGGAATGCGGCCAGTGCGTGACCAATCGCCCCGGCTTGATCAATGCCCTGATCTTAAACGGCGTCTGCCGGATCAGCACCCAGCTGGGGATCGGCGAAGTTGAAGCGAAGATCGCCCATATGATCGATCACACCCTGCTCAAGCCGGAGGCGACCGAGGACCAGATCCGGCAGCTCTGCCGGGAAGCGTCCACGTACTGTTTCGCCTCGGTCTGCATCAACCCGGTCTGGATCGAACTCTCGGCGAAGTTATTGAGGCGTTCCGGGGTCAATGTCTGTACGGTGATCGGCTTCCCTCTCGGCGCCGATACCTCCGAGACCAAAGCTTACGAGACCAGAGATGCTATCGCTAAGGGCGCCACCGAGATAGATATGGTGATCAACGTTGGCCTTATAAAGTCGAGGCAGTATCGTCGGGTCGAGGAGGACATCCGGGGGGTAGTCCGCGCCACCCGCCCTAATATTCTGGTCAAGGTGATTCTGGAGACCTGCCTGCTGACCGATGAAGAAAAGGTCAAGGCCTGCGAGCTGAGTGTCGAGGCCGGCGCCGATTTTGTCAAGACTTCCACCGGGTTCAGTACCGGGGGAGCCACGGTTGAGGACATCGCCCTGATGAGGAAGGTAGTGGGGCCGGAGATCGGGGTTAAGGCGTCCGGAGGAGTGCGGAGCTTTGATGATGCCCAGGCCATGGTCCAGGCCGGGGCCACCCGCCTGGGGGCCAGCGCCAGTCTTAAGATTATCCGGGTCAAGGATGCCGGCGGTTCGTCCGGTATAAAGTAGCGACCTTCGATGCAGCAGCATACTCAGTTGAATCATCCGGTATATATCCAGAAGAAGAAGAGCGTCTGGCCGTGGATAATCGCCGGGCTCCTCATCGTAATGCTGGCCGGGGGCCTCCTGATAAGTCTGGTGGCCAATATTGTTCTGATCAAGGGGAGCGCCCGAAAGGGCGCGGTCCGGGTCGGCCGGGACCGCTTCTCGGAGGTGCTGGTAGAAGGAGAGGGGGACAATAAGATTGTCATCATCCCGATCAGGGGCCTTATCAGTTTTACCGGTTCGGAGAGCATCTGGAAGAGAGAGAGCATGGCCGACCTGGTGCTGGAGAGACTCCGGGCCGCGGAGGACGATCCGGCGGTTAAAGCCGTCATCTTAAAGATTGATAGTCCGGGGGGAGGCATCACCGCCAGTGATGTTATCTATCACCGGGTGAAGGAACTTCAAGCGGCCGGGAAGAAGGTGGTGGCCGCCCTCGGTGATCTGGCCGCTTCGGGGGGATATTATGTGGCCTGCCCGGCGGACTGCATTGTCGCCTATCCCACCACCATTACCGGGAGCATCGGGGTAATTATCCAGTCGTTTAATCTGGAAGGCTTGATGGGGAAGATCGGGATCAAGGATGTCACCGTTAAGCAGGGGAAAGAGAAGGATCTCCTTTCTCCGTTCCGAAGCCTTACCCCGGAAGAAAGGAAGATGCTCCAGGGAGTGGTGGATGAGATGTACGAGCGATTCCTCCTGGTCGTGGCCGAGGGGCGGCAGATGGACCGGGAAGAGCTGGAAGATATAGCGGGGGGGCGTATCTTCACCGGGACTCAGGCTCTGGCCAACGGCCTGGTGGACACGATCGGTTATCAGGATGCGGCGGTCGATAAGGCTCTTGAGTTGGCCGGACTGGAAGAAGCCCGGGTGATCGAGTACCGCAAGGTATATTCCCTTTTCGACCTCTTCCGCAGTCAGCTCTCCCGGGGTCTTTCTCTTCCGACCGGATTGGATTTTCAGCAACTCTTTGAACCTCAAACCCCCCGCCTGTTATACCTATGGACCATTTAACAAAACCCATAACCTCCTATACCGTTAAGCTCAATCGGGATCAGGCTGCTCGGTTGAAGTTTGGTTTGGAGAAGAAGGATTTTATTTTCAAGACCGTTCCTCATGCCCACTTCGGCGCTTCCCTGGGGCACCTCTCCCTTACTCTGTATAAATCGGGAAAGCTTTTAATTCAGGGGAAGGATACCGTTGATTTTGTTCAGTTCTTCCTGGAGCCGGAGATATTAAAAGAGATTCGGTTTGGTTATGAGAATATCCTCGAAAGTTTCCAGGGCGAGCGGATTGGGGTTGATGAGAGCGGCAAGGGAGATTATTTCGGCCCGCTCGTGATAGCCGGGGTCTTTCTCGATGCTGAGAGAGAAAAGAAATTACGAGACTTGAATGTGCGGGACAGCAAAAGAATCTCCGATCGCCGGATTCGGGAACTGCGGACGGTTATCCGCCGGGATTGCCGCTACTCCATTGTCGCTATCGGGCCCGAGCGCTATAACCAGCTCTATATTACTATGGGTAATCTGAACCGGATTTTAGCCTGGGGGCACGCGCGGGTGATTGAAAATATTCTGACCAAGACCAGCTGCCACAAAGCGATCCTGGATCAATTCGGCAAGAAAGACCTGGTGCTGAAAGCGTTGATGAAGAAAGGCCGGTCGATTGAAATCGTGCAGAAAGTCCGCGGCGAATCGGATCTGGCGGTGGCGGCCGCCTCCGTCTTGGCCCGGGGAGAGTTCGTCCTTCGCCTGAAGAAACTATCGGACGAGTTCGGGGTAAAACTTCCTCTGGGGAACAAGAAGGATGTGGTGATCGCGGCGGGCAAGAACATCATCAAAAAGGCGGGAATGGAAGCGCTGGTCAAGGTGGGGAAGATACACTTCAAGACTACTAAAGAGATTCTGGCGGTCATTTAAACTCACTTTAGGCACTTTTCTCCGTCATGTTCGCCCACCTCCACTGTCATTTTTTCGGTTCGTACTCGGACAGCCTCCTGGACCCTGACCGGGACCTCTCATACATCAAAGAGATGGGACAGGAGGCGGTCGCCATCACCGATCACGGGGTGCTTGATTACTGTTATCCTTTTTACTGGTCCTGCCGCCGGGTCGGTCTCCACCCGGTCCTCGGTTGCGAGGTCTACTTTGTTGACGATGCCCGGAAAAGTATCGAGACGAACGATTCTTATCGGAACCACCTGATACTGCTGGCCCGGGACAACGAGGGATTCCGTAACCTGGTCCGGCTGAACAATCGCAGCTGGCTGGAGAACAACTTCGGTGAGACCCGTGGATTGGTGGATTGGAAGCTCCTGGAGGAGTTTCACGATGGCCTGATCGCGCTGAGCGGATGTTTCTGGGGATCGCTCCCTCAGAAATATATCACCGGCGGGATGGAGGCTGCGGAGAAAGAGTTCCGGCGCTACTATGATATTTTCGGCCGCGATTTTTATCCCGAACTGGGACGGCACGGGATCACCGACGAGGAGAAAGCGAACGAAGGGCTGATCGCCCTCTCGAAACGATTCGGGGTGACGCCGGTGGTTACCAACGACTCCCACTATCGGCTGGCCCGGGACTGGCGGTTCCATGATATCCTGATCAAGACTCGATTTGGCTACCCGACGGACTTTGAGCTTGGTGTCCGCAATTATTATCTTAAAAGCGAAGAAGAGATGCGGGTACTGGGGTTCCCGCCGGAGTATTACGATATAACGATGGAGATCGCCCGGCAATGTCGGGTGGATCTGGACGGGATACAGATGGTTAAGTCCTCCGAAGCCTTTCGCCCGGAGGATGGAGCAGTCTTCAGTAGTAGGCCGGTGATTATAGACGTCCGTCAGGCCCTCCGGGATGTCACCGGAGTTTGGAAGATCAAGGATGATCGGTTGCCGGAGATTATATCTTTGATCCCCCCGACCCTGGATCCGGCCGAGGCCGCCCGGGAGGTCCCCGCGCTCGGAGAGTGGCTGGAGGGGAGACCGCGGGTCCGCGAAGCGATCGGCAAATTGGTGGGGATACCCCGGCGCTCTCTCCCGGACTTCAGCGCCGTAATCGACCTCCCGCTTCACCTGATCCGGGAGTTTCTCCCGGTCCGGAGAGCCCGGGGGGAGATTATGGCTTCCCCCCCGGGATGGGCTCTGCGGAAGCTCTCCGTGCCGCTGGTCCCGGTTGTTTCCCTGGCGGAGTCCGCCCCCGATTTCTGTGCCTGGGTGAAGAAACTCACCACTCTGGAAGAGGCCCGGGAGAAGTTCGAAGAGAGAAAATATGCCTCGGCGGCCCTGATTCTAGAAGGACTTCTCCGCGTCAATTCGGATGACCTTGAGGCGCGTTTTCTGCTGGCCGAATCGTTATATTTTCTCCATAGATATGAGAAGGCGGTGGAGGAGTACGGGGTATTGGAAGAAGAAAATTATAACCCCTGGCGGATGCCCCGGCTGCTCACCAGGAAGGGATGGGCCTGTAACCGGCTTGGCCGACCGGACCAGGCCCGCCGATCCTTCCGGAAGGCGATTGAACTCAAGGAGAATTACGGCCCGGCCCGGTATGCCCTGGGAATTCTTGACTACCGGGAGGGGAATAGCAAAGCCGCGAAAGAGAACCTGCGGGCTTTTATCGAACTTCGCCCGGAAGGAGAACGGGCGGACAAGGCCCGCGCGATTCTAAGACGGTTGGACCCGGGTTTATAAGTTGCAATTAACCCGAGCAGTTAGTATTTTAGCTTTAGTTCACTTTAGTCACTTTAGTTCACTTTAGTTCACTTTAGGCACTTCAGAATGAACGGCGAAACGACATTCTGGGAGAGGATCGAGGGTTGCCCTCTCTGGAGACTTATTCTTTATGTGTTTCTCTTTGCCCTCTCCGAACGTCTGGTCGTTACCCTGATATTCTTTCTCCGCTGGGGATGGCACACGGTCAGCGGGATCGAACTCTGGTTTTACTACGGCGTGGCCAAGGGAACCTTCGACCTCTACTCCGTCTGGGATCCCAGCTGGTGGATACTGAAGGTCCTGGGAGCGTTCCTGAGCGGGCCGGCTCTCCTTTATGGAACTTACCTGACCTCTTCCCTCAGTTCATCTCTCAACGCCGCTCTCTTCTGTCTCTTCGTCTCGGAACTTCACAACAAAAAGACGGGCTTTCTGGCCGGGCTGATCTATGGCTCAATGGTTCTCCCGATGTTCAACAGCGCCGGTACCGTGACCCATGATATCTTCGCGTACCCCTATCTGATTATTTCCCTCTATGGAGTTCTGATGGTCTTTAAGCGGCAAGGATGGAGCCGGCTTTTTTATGGTTTCCTCTGCCTGTTCTCTCTTTTCCTGGGAAGACATGTCGGCCCGACGATAATGGTTGGAGGGGGAACTATTATTATCTTCCTGCTCTGGCAGGGCATCCGAGCTTTTCTTAGCTCCAGACCGGTTAAAAGATACTCTGTGCTGGTAATTATACTGCTGGCGGCAGTTCCACTGGTATCGCTGGGGTACAAAGAACTTTATTATGTAAGTAAATCTATCTACTGGAGATACGTGCCCGACTACCTGGGCAGCCACTCTAAACCTCCCGGGCAGAGATTCTCGGTCAGCGGAAAGATCACCGGGGCTGATCAATCTTTTTCGACCGGGGAAATCACATTGTATTTTGATAAAGATGATCCGGATGCCATCTCCATCAAGATATCCTCTCAAGTGGCGTCCCGAATCACTCCGGATCCTTCTAATTTCTTCAAGGGTAAGACGGTAACTGCTTACGGGAAGATCGACTATACCCCCGACCCGGTCCTGCTGATTGACAATCTTGAAGATCTGCAGGTTGTCCGATATCCCTTCCGGTTAATTTATCTCACGGTTATTTTCGTCTTATATACTTTTATTATATGGCAACTGGTCCGGTTCATCTCCACCCGCGAGTTGTACCGGTGGGGGGCGGCGCTGATAACAGTCGCGGCTCTTCCGCTGCTGTTCTTTATCTATCAGAGTCTGGCGGATACAACCGGTTCGGTGACCTGGCGGGCCGAATATATAAGAAAACCGGCAACGGTGAGAGGGATAATCAAGAATACCCGGCTGACCTCGCCGGCCGGCGATCTGCTCCTTAAGTTCAAGGGGGAGCCTGATCCTCCTCTAAGCCTGGTAATCCAGAAAGCCGATCTGGCAAAGTTTCCTTATAACGCCGCTGCGTTTTTCACGGGAAAGCTTGTCAGCGCCCGAGGTCAGGTGGTATGGGGAACAAACCCGGTCTTGATTCTTTCCGGCGCTGACGATCTGAAGATCAGTGGTTTCAGTTCTCAGTTCATCCTTATCGCCGCGGCGGCCGGCTTGATCTTCTTTCTGTTCTGGCACTTGTTTTTCATAAGGAAGGGCTTTAAATATCTGTCGGTGGTCTGTTTTCTGGTAATGACTGTGGGCCTGCTGGTTCTGCTCTACCTGGAAGTCATGCCGGTATTGATGGAGAAGACTTTCAATCTGGCGTTGGGAAACAGGGGAATCAATGTCCTGAGCCAGATCAAGGCCGGTTCCGGCGATCTTCTGGCCAGTTCTCTGGGCGATTACTGGCTCCGGTTCAACTTTCTCCTCTTCTTCCTTCCGATCGGTCTCTATCTGGCTCTCAAGAAGAAAGATATGCTGGGATTGGCGTTGCTGATGGTGGCTTTTCTGGCCTCCCGGACGGCCGACCGGGGGACCCGACCCCTGACTTTCGGCTTTGCCCTGATGGGGGCGTTGGCATTTGTCAACTGGCGTTCCGCCTACAGCTGGATCCTGGCGGCCTGGATGTGCTTCATCATCGGCCTCTTCGGAGGCAAGTACTCGACGGAATACGCCGTCTTCTTCCCGGTCGCGGCGCTCTTCATCTATTATTCCATCCAATGGCCGAAAGAGGACCGGCGCTCGATCCTCAGCCTGATGACCGTGGCCGCGAGCCTCATCGGGATTGGGGCCGTTCTTATCTTCCTGCCGTTGCCGTCCCTGAGAGACAGCCTCGGCATCTTCGACCTGCCCGGTATCCCCGGAGGGCTCCTCCGGTCCGCTCCCGGTTTCGCTTATCTCTTTATGTTCTTTTCACTGGTTGTAACAGGTTTATTTATCTATCTCGGGAAGCTCTGGATTAGGGACGGGAAAAAACCGAAGTGGATCTGGGCGATCTTCTCCCTCACCGCCCTCTGGATGCTGATAGGCGCGGTCTTTGGCGGTCTGATCTTCCAGGTCAAGGAACTGGGGCAGCCGGACAATCTTAAACTCCTTGATGGGATCAGGACGCTTGAGCCGGCCCGGCAGGTGGAGGTGATTAACAAGATCCTCCCCCGGCTTAGCTTGTATATAAAAACCATTCGGAATTATTGGTCGGTCCAGGTCTGCCTTCTTGTTCCGGGATTCCTGATGATCCTCCTGGCCTTGACCAGGCCTTTGAAAGACAGGAAAGCCAGAAAGCAAAGCTCCTCTATGCTCGAGAAGGGCGCCTTTTGCCTCCTGCCTGTACTGGGTCTCCTTTTCCTCTTTCTGGGCGCCGGAAAGTTCTGGGCTAATCTCTATCTGATCGCCCCCCCCTTCTTCGGGGTTCTGATCTTTCTTCTGATCCGGTCCCGGAAGAACGGGGAGATCAGGAATCATCTCTGGGGTGTGGCGGTGGTTTGCTGGCTCTTTGCCACGATTATCCCTTCCATGAATCAGACCGCGAAGAGCACCGAAGGAGAGTATCGGATCTATAAATGGCTGAATGATCACGCGCCGGCCGGTGGGCGAATCTTTGTCCCCTGGAGTGACGGATATATGGCCGAAGCGATATCCGGTCTCGATTCGGAACTCTCCCCGGATAATATCGATTTTCAGTTTCCCCAGCTCTACTGGAAGTCGGAGGAGACCGCGGCCCGTGCCCTGGCGGCCCGAGGTCTGAATTATATTATTATCTCCTCCAAGTACTTCAAGCTCATCCGCTACAATACGCAGACCGGCCAGTTTCAGTACAGTTTCTCGCCGGACATAATCTTCCAGCCCCAGCAGATGGGCATCAACAATATAACACAGCTCAAGGAGAGCACACTCTACCGGCTTCTCGATCTTCCCAACCTCCGGAACCTGAAACATTTTCGTCTTCTTCATTATGAGCGTGACCTCTCCGTGAATGAGGCTTATATGGTCTATCAGGTGGCCCCAATAAAAAAATAAGTTTAAGCTTGTTTCTGAGTTACAAATTAGATAAAACAGCATTATTTTTCAGCGAAAAATAATGGTTGAACGTTGTTTAATCGGCAAACAACTTGCTGCTTCGGAATTTTCCCGATATCCATCCCGACAGAAATCGGGATTTGTTCAATTCTATATATCGGGACAATAAAACTATTGAATAGGCAACATTTTATAAGAATTAGGTGAACCAATCCCTATTCCCCAAATTTTAATGGCAAAGAAGATAACAGTTAAAGATATGAAGCACGATGGCCTGGTCGAGGCTGTCGCCACCACCGCCGGCTTCATGCAGAGATACCGGGGGATCTTTTTTACCCTGGGGGTGGTTCTGGTCATCATCGTCGTTATCATTGCGGCTACCTCTTATCATTCTTCCAGCATGACCAAACAGGCGGCGACTGAACTCAGCCAGGCTCGTTCGAAGGAGGCCTTGAGCGGTATCTATGAAGAGTATCCGGAATCCCCCGCCGCCCCTCTGGCCCTGATTCAGTTCGCCGCCATACTGTATGATGATGCCGAGTTCGAATCGGCCGGGGAAGCATATAAATTATTTCTGAAACGGTATCCCGGACATCCTCTGGCGTCTTTCGCGCAGATGGGGAAGGCTTATTGTTTGGAGAGCCGGGGAAAGCTGGAAGAAGCGGTGGGCGAATATGTCCGGGTGGGAGAGATCTATCCCGCGTCTTCGCTCATTCCGGAAGCCGGTATTAATAAGGGACGGTGCCAGGCCCGGCAGGGTCAGGCCGTGGAGGCGATCGAGAGCTATCGCGAAGTTATCGAACGCTTTCCCCAAAGCCTCTATGCCGGTCTAGCCCGGGAAGAAATGGTCAATTTGCTGTTTTTAAAAGCCAAAAATTAAAATAACACCGCCGACGCTAATTTACGGTTGACGGAAAACTGTGTTGCTGGTAACTTTGTGCCACTTGGAAAATAATTTAAAATAAGGAGGTCTTTGAATGAGAAGATTAATAACGGCATTACTGGTTCTCGGGATGCTTGCGGCTTTCTCGGCCACGCTGAAGGCTGAGGTACAGAATGTGCGCCTGGGTGGGGATATCCGGACCCGGATGTATTATACTAAGAATCTCTATAGTGTGGACCAGGAGGATGATCAGGACGACTTCTTCTTCCGCCAGAGAACTCGTGTCTCCGCCGAGGCTGATTTGACCGACCAGATCTGGGTGGTATCCACGGTGGAAGCCGACGGTGTCTGGGGACAGCAGGTGGTGAAGCAAGATGCCACCGGGTATACTAAGGAGAGGAATGAATGGGATGTTAATGTCGCCGAGGCTTATATTCAGCTCAGCGAGATAGTTTACAGCCGCTGGACTGCCAAGCTCGGTCGCCAGTATCTTAATTACGGCCGGGGCTTTCTGATCAGCAGCCGGGAATGGGAGTATAAGTTTGACTGCTGGAGAAATATCCTGGACTTCTTCCCTTGGACGATCGACCTCTTCTACTCCCGTCTGGTTGAGTCGGACCGGGCAGCTATGGGTGGTGGTATCGTCAAGGCGGCCGATGATGAGGATCTCTTCGGTCTTAACTTGAACTATCAGGCCGACTATTGGACGCTGGAGGGATATGTCTTCGGCAAGCGGGATCAGTTTGGAGAAGATTACGGAGACGCGAAACAGGCCCCGATCGCGGTTGGGATCAGGTTCGATGCTTCCCCGGTAGAGGCCTTCGATATCTGGGGTGAGTTCGCCTACGAGTTAGGAAAGTACCAGTCCACCACAATGGCTGAGGATGAGAGCATGAGGGCCTTCGGATTCGACCTGGGCGCGGTCTATGTCTTCGATGTTGCCTGGCAGCCGGCGATCGCCCTCTCTTACACCTATGGCTCCGGCGATAAGGGCGAAGACGCCGCCAACCCCGATCAGAAGACTTTTGATCCGCTCTTTAATTACAACTATTACGGCTACGCCTACAGCCCGAAGTTATCCAACATCGGCATCCTCAATGCCCAGCTGAGTGTTCTCCCATCTGAAGCCGTCGCTTTTATCATTGATTTTTATTACTACACTCAGTCAAAAGACCGGGCGATGCCCATGGGCAATGAAGACATGGACAACGGCGGTGTGAGCGCGAAGACCAACGGGGAGGACAAGGCACTGGGAATGGAGCTTGATGCCATCCTGGAGTATGATTACACTGAAGACGTGAGTCTCCAGCTTGTGGGAGCCTGGTTCAAACCCGGTAAAGCCTATGATCTTCCCACCAACGATGAAGATCCGGATGATGTTGTCGAAATCCGGGCGCAGGTTCTGGCCAGCTTTTAAATTATCCGTTTCGGAGAACATAAAAATAAAAAAGCCGCCCCCGCCGGCAATGGTGTGGGCGGCTTTTTTATTTGAAGGGATAGAAGTTATTGCAGTCCTGACTTATCCGGTTTAAAAAAATATTAATGATGAAATTCCGGTTCGCATATATCAAATGGCCGCTCCTGATTCTGATCGGCGGGGGATTTATCTGGGCCAAGACCTTCGGGTTCCACTATTCGGTAGGGGGGGATGAGAACACCTACTTCTATATGGCCCGACTGATGAGCGAGGGCAAGCTCTTCTACCGGGATTTTTTCTTTGCCCATCCGCCCCTCCAGTTGCTCCTTCTCTCTTCAGTCTATCTCATCTTTGGATTTCACCTGGTAGCGCTCAAGTTGACGGCCATCCTGCCGGTTCTGGCTGGCGCCATTGTTATCTACCTCTGGTTCTGGAAGAGGAGGAACGGCCTGACCGGGATCTTCTTTCTGATCATATTTCTTTTTAACTATGAACTGCTCAAGATCACCACCCATCCCTTCGGGCTCAATCTGACCGCGTTCTTCCTCCTCCTCAGCCTCTATTATTTTCTGGAAGACCGCCCGCTTCCCTGCGGAATTCTCTGGGGACTAGCCTCCGTGACGGGCCTCTACGCCCTTCCCTGGGGAGTGGTGCCGTTCGGGTATTATCTTCTTCGCCGGGATCGGCTGAGGACCACAGCGAGGTTTTTAGGTGGCTTCCTGGTGATCTTCGGAGGGGTAAACGGCATCTTCCTCATCTTATTTGGAGATAGATACCTCACCCCGGTCTTTGTCTACCACTTTCTCAAGCCCCGGGGTACCGAGCTGGTGGCTGATATCTACATCAGGGTGATCCGGAGGAATATCCTCGTATTCTTTCTTCCGTTTCTCTATTTCTGGGTTCCCTGGTCCGCGAAGCGGACCGCCGTCCTGGGGGCTGGGTTGGTTTACCTAATCTTCCTGGCGGCGCTCAATCCGCTCTTTACCCAGTATTTTATGCTTCCCCTGCCGTTTCTCTCCTGGATCGGAGCGGTCGGGTTGGCCGCGAAAATCCGGCAATTCCCGGCGCGTTGGTCACGAGTGTCCGGCCTGATCGTCGCGATACTTATCCTCGCGGTCTTCAGCGGGGATGACCTCCGCCGTTATCTGGTGCATGAGAAGGGGACCGGATTCACGACCCGGGAGCAGTGCCGGGATTTTATCCTCCGCAACTCCACTGAAGACGATCTCCTCTTCGGCCATGTTACGACCGTTCCCCTCCTGGCCCTCCTCACCGGTCGTGATATCGCTCTGGACATGGTGGATACAAATCATATGCGGTTTAAGGCCGGTCTGGCGCGGATCGAGGAGATGTTCGACAGATTAGCGGCTCAACCCCGCTTGAAGTATTTTATTATCCAGGAGAGCCGCTTCTGGCTTGACCCCCGGATTCAGGCTTTCCTCTCCCGGTATGAGCCAGTGGCTGTCTTTGAGGAACCCAGAGAGAGAATTATCTTCTTTGATTGCCGGAAAAAATGAGTGGTAAAATTTTCCCTTATTATTTATTGTGAACAAACCATCTTCAACGATCGTACTATAATTCGAGTTCCCCAATGTAAACTCAGTGAGAGCGAAGTTCTAAAAAAAACAAGAGGTCAATATGAAATATCGACATTTATTGTTATTGTTTGCTCTCTCTCCCGTTCTTTTCTCCTGCGCGACTCCACCCCCTCCCCGCTCGTACAGTGTTCAGGTTCATACCGTTGATAATCAGCAGATTAATCTCTGTAATTTTAAAGTATTCGAGAAGAACTATAACTTGGAAAGCGAGGAGTTCAGCGCCCGTTGGAGGCAGAGTCTAAAATTGGTAAGGTTGCCCTTTGAGGAGGTCGCCTCGGCCCGGAAGATCGGAAGGTTTATCACCCGCGTTAAGTTCCGGGACGGAGCCGATGACGATTTTACTGAATTTTTTGTTGATGATTACAACCTGATGGGTTGGTCGGAGCATGGCCCCGTTGAGATTAACGCTACCCTGGTGCGGGGAATAGTCTTCGTGGATGAAGACGGCCGGCCGGTGGTGGGAGGGGATTCCAGCTTTATCCCTCCGATCATACCTCTCCCTGATACCGAGGACCGGTTTGTTACTTTTGACGGCGATATCATCTCCGGTGAACTGCAGGCAACTCATTTTAAGATCCGGACTGCATATGGGACCTTGATTCTGGATCGGGACTTGATTTTGGAGATTCTGATCGACCGGGAATCGGAAGTCCTCCAGCAAATTGCCAAGCTGAAGAACGGGGATATTATCAGCGGGTTTATGGAACCGACGCAGGTTAAGATGTTGATCTCTGATGACCAGCTGGTCACTCTGAACGTGGACCAGTTAAGCCGGATCCGCTTCTCCCGTCCCGTTGTCCACGAAGAGGAAGAGGAACGATGAGTTGTATTTTTTGTGATATCCGCGAGAAGAAGGTCCCGGCGGAGATCGTTTATGAAGATGAGGATATCATGGCATTCCGGGATGCCGATCCCCGGGCGCCGGTTCATATTTTAATCATTCCGAAGAAGCATATCCTGAGCCTCTCCGAGATCGACGAAGAAGACCGGGAGTTAATCGGCCGGATCTGCCGGGTCGCCGCCCGGATCGCCCGGCAGGAATCAATCGCCCGCAGTGGCTTTCGTCTGGTCGTCAACTCCGGTCCCGATGCCGGCCAGGCAGTCGATCATCTTCACTTCCACCTTTTAGGGGGAAGAAGCATGAGCTGGCCCCCGGGTTAATATGGGTAAATTGGGGTCAAACCTTCACTAGTCACTAACGCCCCTTGATAATTTAGGTCTTAATTAGCGTGAATATAATCCGGATAGAGGTGAGGAAGAAACCGGGTTTTGAAGACCTGGAACTCCCGCGTTACATGAGTAATGGCGCGGCTGGGATGGATCTGCTGGCGGCAGTAGAAGAAGGTATCTCCCTTCAACCGGGAGAGATAAAGTTTATTCCCGCCGGGATTTATATAGCATTACCCCCTGGATATGAGGCGCAACTGAGGCCCCGCAGTGGCTTAGCCCTGAAAAACGGCTTGAGCATAGTTAACTCGCCGGGGACAGTCGACTCTGATTACCGAGGGGAGATTGGCGTGATTATGATTAATCTGGGGAAGGATCCGGTTTTGATCCATCGGGGGATGAGGATCGCCCAGATGGTCATCCAGGAAGTGGTGAGGGGGAGATGGAAGGAGGTCGGTGAACTTGATCAAACCCCCCGTGATTCCGGCGGGTTCGGCCATACCGGACAATAATGGGGTCAAACCTACACTAGTCACTACGAGTATTTGTTTTTTAATTAAATTAATAATATAATTATATATTTTATGATTAGTCTTAGTTTGACCGTATAAAAAAATAAAAATTTTAATATGTTTAGTGACTAGTGTAGGTTTGACCCCATTATTACATTTTAAAGGAGATAGTATGATGGCGGAAGCGAAGATCGGAATTATCGGCGGCAGCGGGTTATATCAGATGGATGAACTTCAAAACCCACGGGAAGAGAATATTGAGACACCTTTTGGTGAGCCATCCGATGCCTATCTGCTGGGTACCCTCAACGGCCGGGAAGTTGCCTTCCTCTCCCGCCATGGCCGAGGGCATCGATATTTTCCCAGCGAACTTAACTATCGGGCCAATATCTGGGGATTCAAAAAGCTGGGGGTGGAATGGATTATTGGCGTTAGCGCTGTCGGGAGCTTGAAAGAAGAATTGAAGCCGATGGCTATAGTTCTTCCCGATCAGTTCTTTGATCGCACCAATCAGGAACGGAAAAGCACTTTCTTCGGAGACGGAGTGGTTGCTCATATCGCTTTCGCTGACCCGATGTCAAAAATTTTAAGGGATATTATTTATCAGGCCGCAGTTGAATTGGGGGCTGTTGTTCACCTGGGAGGAGTCTATCTCAATATGGAGGGACCCGCTTTCTCCACACGGGCGGAATCAAATGTTTATCGTCAATGGGGAATGGATATTATCGGAATGACTGCCTTGTTGGAAGCCAGGTTATCCCGCGAAGCCGAGATAGCTTATCAGACCATGGCCATGGTGACCGACTACGACTGCTGGAGGCATCATGAGGGGATAGATGATGTCTCCGTTGAAACCATATTGACGAATCTGCGCAATAATATATATCTCTCTCTTCAAATCATTCAAACAGTTGTACCGAGAATTCCGGAGGAACCTGATCCGGTGTGTGCCAACGCCCTGAAGAACGCGATCATGACGGAGCCCTCGGTGATCACGCCCCAGGCCCGCCAGCGTCTGGCCCTGATAATTGGGAAATATATTTGAATTGGGCAAAGTAGTATGAAAAAATTAATCGTGGTTGCGATAATTATTGCCGGATTCTTTCCGCAGTTTTTAATGGCCCAGGAGACGGAAGCGATCAGGCAGGTGCTCCAGGATAATTATACTGTTCTCTCCATCTACCAGAAAGGTTCTTTCGCCCGTGCCGTTGTCAAGGAACCGGATGGAAAAGAAGTCAAGATCTACTTAAAGAAAGATCAGGCTGGCTGGTGGAAGATCTTCCCGGAGAAAGATAGGCCGCTTGATGTCATCAAGGAGACGGAGAAGCAGGATATCGCCGACGACATAGAGGAAGACCGCGATTAGAAATCCATCACAATCCGCCGGTCGAATCCGCCCCGTATGGCCGCTTTCTCCCGGCGCATCTTCTCTAAATCCGCCGGGGTCAGACCGACTTCCCGTCCCAGTTGATTTACTACCTCCAGAATATCGGCCAGCTCACCCGGCTCTCGTCTTTCCAGGAACTCCGCCACCTCTTCCTTAAGCTTGTCTCCCAGGAGGCGGAGATATTCGGTCCGCGAGGCTATCCGGAAGGGAGCTCTCTCTCCCCGGGCCGCGGAGACGATCTCCGGTATCTTGTCTCGAACCAGTTTTTCCATCTTTTCCTCTATACAGTATCAATTTAGGTTTAAATATCAAGGTTCTTACGAATCTTCTGTGTCCCCGAAAGATTGGGCTGGAGCCGGAGGGCTTTTGCGAAGTGCGATCGGGCTCTCTTCAGATCATTGAGATTATAGTAGCATTCAGCGATTTTCTTATGAAAGAAGGCTCGCTCTTTTTTGGGGAAGCTGTATTCCCTCAACAGCTTTCGGTAGTAGCCGATGGCGACGCGGGGCTTGGCTTGTCGGGCTAATTTCCGACAATAGATATCTCTGATCCGCTGCTGCAATTCAGAACGGAAATGACGGAAGTAGTTCCATTTCAGGTCTTCTTGGAATGCATCCTCATAATACCGGGCCGCCTCTTCATACCGGCATTGCCGCTGATAGACCTCGGCCAGGAGAAAAGTGCAGTCCAGATAGTCGGCAAAGCCGAGCAGACTGAGCAGATCGATGGAATCACCATCGCGTTTCATTAACTGATTATAGTTAAATATCGCCCGGTTGGCAGCTCCATTAAGGAGATCGTAGAAGATCAGGAGCGCCCGGGCGTAAGGATCGTCTCCTCGTTTTTCTAGAGAATCCCGGTAGGAACGGCCTCGATCACTTCTTTGGGGTTTAAAACGGAGATCATAAGCGGTCCGTTTGTCCACATCCATTAAGATACGGTACGCCTCTATCAGAATATGCATCCGGCTGGTCGCGGTTTCCGGATCGAGGTGGCTGGTGTCGGGGTGATATTTCTTGGCCAGCCTCCGGAAAGAAGCCCGGATACTCTTACGGGATGCGGAAGGACCGACATTCAGAATCCGGTAGTAATTTTTAAATGCTCTCATGAAACAAAATACCGCCGGCATAATACCATAAAATTGGGAGCAAGTAAAACTCCGGAAATTTTCTTTCCCTCAAACCATGGATATGATATATTTAAATCTCTAACAATGATAGTAATGCTCTTATTATTTCTGGTGATTTTGCTCGGATTTTCCGCCTTCTTCTCCGGATCGGAGACGGCACTCTTCTCTCTCAATCATTTGGCGGTTGAGAAGTTGAAGCACATCAAGCCGGAGCGCGGGCTTATTATCTCCCGTTTGCTCGGCAACCCCCGTCGCCTTCTGGTCTCGATCGTGGTGGGGAACATGCTGGTCAATATACTCTCTTCCACTATCGCCGAACGTGCCTCCGCCGGTATCTTCTCTTCCGGACCGCTTAGTTCCCTGGCCTGGGTTTTCTCCACTATCGTGATGACCTTTCTCATCCTGATTCTGGGCGAAGTGGCCCCGAAGATACTGGCCATCAACCGGGCCGAGAGCTTTTCCCTGGCTGTGGCGCCGGCGATCTCCATTTTGGAAAAAGTGGTGGCGCCGATCAGAACCGTGGTGCATTTTACCAGCGACCGGGTTATCTCCCTCTTCGAGAAGAAGAAACCTTCTCCGGATACACCACTGACCAGGGAAGAATTAACGACCGCTCTCCACCTGGGATCCCGGGAGGGGACCCTGAACGGGGAGGAAAAAGAAATGATCACGGAGATATTCAATCTTGGGGATAAAAGTATTCGGCAGTTGATGACCCCTCGCAATGAGATTGTTTCATTTGAGGTCGATACGCCCCTGGAAGAGATAGCCGCCGTGATCAAGGAAAAGGAATATTCCCGGATCCCGATCTATTCCGGCAAGGTGGAGAACGTGATCGGCATTTTTTATCCCAAAGATCTGGTCATGACCCTGGCCCGGAGGGTGGAACGGATTGCCCTGGGGGATTGTCTCCGCAAACCATACTTTGTCCCCGAGATCATGAAGGCCTCCCGATTGCTCAAGGAGTTTCTGGCGAGAAAGATCCACATCGCCCTGGTGGTGGATGAGTATGGGGGAATCTCAGGATTGATTACCCTGGATGACCTGATCGAGGAGATAGTGGGCGAGATCAGAGAACGGGGAGAAGCCCCTCCGGACTTCGAGATATTGAATGAGGATACCATTCAGCTCCGGGGCCGGATGGAACTGGATTATGTAAATGATGAGTTTGATCTTGACTTGACCGGAGATAAGAATGTGACCCTGGGAGGGTATCTCTGTGAAAAGCTCGGACATATTCCCCAGCCCGGTGAAACCTATCAGGAAGGGAGCCTCTGGTTTAAGGTGGTTAACTTAAAGGGGCGCCGGATCGGACAGGTTTTGATAAGCCGGAAGGGAATCGGGAAGGAGGCCGGGATTCGTCCCCTGGATAGATCATGACTATCGGAGTCTGTCTTATCATTATTGTCGGGTGTCTGCTTTTACAGGCGTTCTTCTGTGCTTCGGAGATGGCACTTGTCTCCGCCAATCGGCTTCGCGTTCGTCACCTGGCCGACTCCGGGAGTCGCCGGGCCCAGGTGATCCAGGCCTTGCTGGAAGCCCCGGAAAAATTTCTCTCCACCACCCTTGTGGGGGTCAACCTCTTCTTGGTCCTCGGTGCGACCATAGCGTCCTATCTTCTCTCCTATCGTTTTCAGCTCGAAGATCGGGGGGCATTCCTGGCCGCCGTCATTATGCTGCCGTTGATTCTGATCTTTGCCGAGATTATTCCCAAGAATCTTGTCCGCCCCCGCGCAACCCGGGTCAGCCTTCTCTTGAGCTTCCCCCTCCAGGTGTTCTATTACCTTTTCTATCCCCTGGTCCAGGTTGTCTCCTGGCTCTCCCGGCGCTTCCTGGGGCTTCTCGGAATATCCCCGGCGAAGAGCAAGCTCTTTACCTCGGTGGATGATATCCGCCTGCTGATGGAAGAAGGGAGGAAACAAGGGGTCCTGACGGAAGATGAAGAGAAGATGATTGCCCGGGTCTTCGACTTTGGCGAGACCGAAGTCTCTGAAATTATGTTGCCTCTGATCGACGTTACCGTCGCGCCCGAGGATTCAACCGTGGATAATATCCGGAGGATAATCAGCGAGAGCGGGCATACCAGGATCCCTATCTATCGGGAACGGGTGGATAAGATCATCGGCACCGTCCAGGTCACCGACCTGTTGATGACTCCGGGCAACCATAATATCGCTACCCTGATCCGGGAGCCATATATTGTTCCCGAGAGCAAGCCCCTGGATGAACTTCTGGAAGAGTTACGTAACAATGATGTAAATATGGCGATTGTGGTTGATGAGTATGGTGGAGTAGCGGGGATCGCGACCCTGGAGAACATCATCGAGGAGATCGTGGGGGAGATCCGTGACGAGTATGATTTGGATGAGGTTTCACTGTTCAGGATGAAAGGAAACGCGGCGGAGGTCTCCGGGCGGATGAGACTGGATGAACTGAACGATATTTTGAACCTTGACCTCCCGGAAGACAAAGAGGAGGAGACGATCGCCGGTTTTTTAATCGATCTGCTGGGCAAGATCCCGTCTGCCGGAGAGAAGATCAACTATGGCGATCATCTCTTTACGATCACCCAGGCAACCGATCGCCGGGTGGTCCGGTTGGAGATCACCGGCCCGGCAGTTGAAGAGAGAAGAAACAAGATTGAAAAAGGAGGTGATAGCGGAGCGGAATACTGATCAAACCTGATATGAATACATAATAGTAATGAGAAGGAGAAGGAAAATGAGAAAGACAGTATCTATGGCGGTTATCTTATGTGGCCTGGCGATCGGTTCGATCGCCGCCGCCGGGATAATCGAGAATGTTGAGATGGAGGCCGGCCTGGAAATCGGAGATTTTCATTATAGGGAGTCCCACTTTATGCGGGAAGACGGCGTCCAGGGCGGTATTTATGGATCGATCGCGGTTCTGGCCGCCCGGCCCTGGTACTTTCAGTTCTATATGTCGATGGTCGGCGGTGATGTGGAGTATGATGGGGGATACCAGGGGGGTGGTTCCCTTAAGGGAGACACATCCAATTTTATCTATAATTTTCGAGGTATTGCGGGCTTTATGATAGATGAAGATGGAGTTTGCATTATGCCTTACAGTGGTTTTGGTTATCGCTTTCTCAGTAATGACCTGAATGATTTACCAGGTCCGGGAGGTTATAAACGCGACCAAACTTATGTCTATCTGCCCCTGGGATTGGATCTTTCTCTCCCTGTTTCAAGTAACAAACAATGGAAGATCGGGTTAAAAAGTGAGTTTGACTGGATGTTCTATGGCTATAACAAAAGTGGCGATACTAAATTTACCGGGCAAAACGGCTATGGGTTTCGCTTTACCCCTTATATCCGTTATGATATTAACGATAAGATAGGGTTGAAGTTGGAGATCTTTGGTGAATATTGGAAGATCCAGAAATCCGATGTCAAGGATGGTTCTATGGAACCGGAGAACGCCAGCAACTACTACGGCTGCAAGTTCGGCTTGGTCTTTTAAACGTCAAAAATTTTTATATTAAGTTTAGAACTTAGCCCCACCTTTGGCGGGGCGACTACAAATATTGTAGTGGTCGAGCTTGCTCGACGTGGAGCAGAGCGAGCTCTGTCACTACAGTTATTTTAATTCAGCAGCAGTAACTTAGCGCCGCAGAAGATAACTTACAAATGGATTTAGAAAAGAAGATTGCGTTGGCCCGGGGAGAAAAGAAAGCCGATCTCCTCCTGAAAAACTGCCGGTTGGTCAATGTTTTCTCCGGACAGATTGAGAAGACATCGGTCGCCATTGCCGGAGAGGTCGTGGTGGGGATCGGTGATTACCGGACCAAAAAGACCATCGATCTGAAGGGAGCTTACCTGGCACCCGGTTTTATGGACGCCCATGTCCATATCGAGTCCAGCATGGTTACCGTCCCCGAATACGCCCGGGCCGTTGTCCCCCGCGGCACGACCACGGTCATCATCGATCCCCACGAGATCGCCAATGTCTTCGGGATCAACGGGATTCGTTATATGATAAATGCCAGCCACGGCTGCCCGCTCAATGTCTTTGTCATGCTCTCTTCCTGTGTGCCGGCCAGCGATCTTGAGACCTCGGGGGCTGATCTGACCAGCCGGGATCTCTCGTTTCTCTGGGGTGAGGAGCAGGTCCTGGGGCTGGCCGAGATGATGAACTACCCCGGGGTTCTGAGCCGGGATCCGGAAGTTATGGCCAAGCTTAAAGCGGCGGGGGAACGTCCGATCGACGGGCACGCACCCGGGTTGACGGGGAAGGATCTCAACGCCTATGTGGCGGCCGGGATGCGCTCCGACCACGAGTGCTCGACACTTTCTGAAGCGCGGGAAAAACTTGCTCGGGGGATGTTCATCATGCTCCGGGAAGGTACCGCGGCCAAGAACTTAAAGGCTCTGTTGCCCCTTTGCACGCCCACCGCCAACCGCCGCTGCCTCCTGGCTACAGATGATCGCCACCCCGGGGACCTTCTGACTGAGGGGCATATTGATTTTTTGATCCGGACTGCGATCGGGGAGGGGATCGATCCGGTCGACGCCGTCCGGATGGGAACGCTCAATCCGGCCCGTTACTTTGGCCTGGATCATCTGGGCGCGATTGCTCCCGGCTATCAGGCCGACCTGGTGGTATTTAATAATTTTAAGGAATTCAAGATAGAACAGGTATTTAAGGACGGGCGACTGGTAGCGAAGAACGGGAAGATGGTTATAAAAGGCTGGGAGCCGGAGCTCCCCCTGCTCCGCGGATCTATCAATGTCAACTGGGCCGGGATGGATGATCTCTCCGTCAAAGCTCAAAAGGGGAAGGCCAGGGTGATCGGTGTGGTGCCGGGTCAGCTTATCACCAGGCAGTTGATGCTATCATTGAAGTCGAATAACGGCCGGGCGGTCTCCGACATCCGACGGGACATCTTAAAGATCGCCGTGATCGAGCGGCACACGGCTTCCGGGAATGTTGGTCTGGGTTTTGTGCGGGGCTTTGGTCTGCGCTCCGGCGCCATCGCTTCCTCGGTTGCCCATGACTCACACAACATAATCATTGTCGGCACCACTGACGAAGATATGATGACCGCGGTCATTGAGATTGTTCGTCTTGGTGGGGGACAGGTTGTGGTCGATCAAGACATGATTAAAGCCGCACTCCCCCTTCCCATCGCCGGCCTTATCTCTCCCAAACCGCTCTCCGAAGTCCGCCGCGCTATTATCCGCCTGAACAAAGCCGCCCATTCACTGGGGTGTGCCCTGAAAGATCCTTTTATGACGCTCTCTTTCATGGCGCTCCCTCCTATCCCCGCGCTCAAAATAACCGATAAGGGGTTGGTGGATACCATCCGGTTCAAAATTGTTCCCCTTTTCAAGGATAACTAATATAGCAAATGAGCGCGCTCTTTCTTGCCTTGGTCTCGATTGTCGGGTTTGTACTGGCCTACTTCCTCTACGCCCGTTTTCTCCAGGAGAAGATATTTCGTCTCCGACCGGATGAGAAGATGCCCTCACGGCAGCGGGAAGACGGCATTGATTTTGTTCCCACCCGGAGAAGTATCCTGTTCAGCCATCATTTTGTCTCCATTGCCGGGCTTGGTCCGATTATGGGACCGGCCATTGGGGTGATCTGGGGATGGTTGCCGGCTTTTCTCTGGGTCTTCTTCGGGACCATATTTCTTGGCGCGGTCCATGATTTCGGATCGTTGATTATCTCTCTGCGTAATGAGGGACACCCAATCGGGGAGGTGGTGCGGGACCTGATCGGATTTCGGGCCGGAACCCTCTTCATGCTGGTTATCTTCTTCCTGCTGGCTCTGGCGATGGGGGTATTTGCCCTGCTCATCGCGGTTCTCTTTACCGATTTTCACCCGATAGCTATAATTCCGATCTTTTCGTTAATCCCGATCGCCATGATGGTTGGGTATATGATGTATAAACGGAACGTCGCCCCGTTTATCGCCACTATCATCGGTGTTATCCTCATGTTCGGAATGATTGAGGTGGGGCTTCAACATCCGATTTCTATCTATCAACGGTTTCTTCCCCGCGATGATTGGAACCGAATCGTCAAATTGCATGAGACCGGGCGCCTTAGTGATATTTCTCGGCCCGCTCCGGTCGCCGAATTTTTTAATAAAGCCGGTGATGAAGAATCCATCCGATTGATCAATCAGGCCCGTCTCCGCTCGATAGATCTCTGGATTTACCTACTCCTCATCTATGCTTTCTTCGCGTCCGTGCTTCCGGTCTGGTTTCTTCTCCAGCCCCGCGATTATCTCAACTCATTCGAACTTTATGTTGGCATGATTCTGATCTATATAGGAATCTTTATCATCCGGCCGGAAGTGGTGGCTCCTCCTCTTCATCTGGGTGTCCCGGGTGTGCCACATCTCTTCCCCTTCCTCTTTGTTATCATTGCCTGCGGGGCTATCTCCGGCTTCCATAATCTGGTGGCTTCCGGCACCACGGTCCGTCAGCTGGGCCGGATCGGTGACGCGCGATTTATCGGCTATGGCGGGATGCTGGCGGAAGGGTTGCTGGCGGTAGTGGTGATTATCACCTGTACGGCTACCTTCGGGACCCGGGCCGCTTGGTTGAGCCAATACGGAGATTTTTCCGCGATGAACAGCCTGGGGCCGAAGCTCAATATCTTCATTGAAGGTTCCGGAACCTTTATCTCCAGCCTGGGGATTCCGTACGATTTTGCCATCGGTCTTATCTCAGTTGTAGTAGTATCCTTTGCCATGACCACCCTTGACTCGGGGACCCGTCTGATGCGGTATAATATTGAGGCTTTAGGCTCGACCTTTAAGATCAAGCCTCTGAAAAACCGGTATCTCTCCAGCCTGATTGGTGTCGTCGCGATCGGATACTTTGCCTTGATGAAGATCGGCGGCCATCCGGCCGGAATGACACTCTGGGAACTCTTCGGGACCACCAATCAGCTCCTGTCCGCTTTAGGATTATTGGCGGTCAGTGTTTACCTCTTCGAGATCAGGCGAAACGTCATTCCGTATATCCTCCCGATGGGATTTATGCTGGCCGTTACCCTGACCGCTATGATCTTTAAATTGATTGAGTTCTGGGAGCACAAGGACATCCCTCTGATCATTACCGGGGCCGCTATCTTTATCCTTTCCCTCTGGCTCTTGGTGGAAGCCTTTGTCCTGTTCCGCTTGTTTCGTTCCGCCCGTAAAGAAGCGGCGAGGAAGATATAGCTATGCTTGAAACATTATATTAAGATGCTGTATAGCCGAAACGCTAATTTATTATGCACGAACAAGAGCATCTTATTATCCTGAATCTGGTTCGGGGATTGGGCTCGATCAGGATTCGAAGTCTGATGGAGCATTTCGGCTCGGCCGGAGAGATCATCAAACAGCCGACGTCCTCTCTGGAAAGGGTTGTTGGGATCGGTCCTCACCTGGCGCGGTCCATCAACCGCTGGGAGGAACTGGAGTACCGGGAAGAGTTTCGGCTGATAAAAAAATTAAATATCAATATTCTGACGGTCTTTGATCCCGGTTATCCTGAAAATCTGAAAGAGATTTACGACCCGCCGATCGTGCTTTATATACGGGGGAACCTGATCCCGGAGGATAAACCGGCCCTGGCCGTCGTTGGCTCCCGGCGCGCGTCGCATTACGGGCTGCAGACAGCGCAAAATATCTCCCATCAACTGGCCGCCCGCGGTTTTACGGTGGTGAGCGGAATGGCCCGCGGGATCGATTCCCGGGCCCATCGGGGGGCGCTGGCAGCCGGGGGCAGAACGATCGCGGTTCTCGGGAGCGGATTGGGCAATATCTATCCCCCGGAGAACGTGAGATTAGCCCGGGAAATTGCTGCCTCCGGGGCGGTAATCTCTGAATTCCCCCTTCGGGCGGTTCCGGACCGGCAGAACTTCCCCCTTAGAAACCGGGTGGTGAGCGGCCTCTCAATGGGGGTTCTGGTGGTGGAGGCGGCACAGAGAAGCGGGGCCCTGATTACGGCCCGGTTGGCCATGGATCAGGGCCGGCCGGTAATGGCGATCCCGGGGCGGATCGACAGCTTCTCCGCCCGGGGAACCAATGCCCTGATCCGGGATGGGGCCAAGATGGTGAGTGGTATTGACGATATTCTGGAAGAGTTTGAGTATCTCTTCCCCCGGACCACTCCCACCGCTCCGGACCGCCCGGTGGAGGGTCTGTTAAAAAATCTCTCTTCCGAGGAGCAACTGGTCTATAGCCTCCTCTCGGAAGAAGAGACGGGGATGGAGCGGATACTCTCGGAGACCGGGCTCTCATCACCGGTCATCTCCTCGGCCCTGATCTCCCTGGAGCTCAAGCGGTTGATCAAGCGGTTGCCGGGAAAGATATTTATCAGAAATTTAAACCGGTAGGTAGTTCTTGTGCCGACTAATTTTGAGTCATACATCGACGCCTTCATGCGGTATCTGCGGCTGGAACGGAATGCCTCCCCCCATACGCTCCGTAATTACCGGTCGGACCTCCGGCAGTTTCAGGGCTTTCTGGAGTCGCAGGAGACCGCCGGCACGATCGGAATAAAGAAGATCGATCGTCTTACCCTCCGGGGGTATATGGCATTTCTGCAACAGACCGGGATCGGCAAGCGCTCCCTCTCCCGGAAGATATCAACCCTCCGTTCCTTCTTCCGGTTTCTGCGCCGAGAAGGTGTCCTGGAGATCAACCCGGCTCGCCAGGTTTGGCTCCCACGGCAGGATAAAAAACTCCCCACTTTTCTGATTCAGGAAGAGATCAAGTCCCTCTTGGACGCCCCGGACCGGAACACGTTGCTGGGTTTGAGAGACCGGGCCATTCTGGAGACCCTCTACAGCACGGGGATGCGGGTGGGAGCTCTGGTCTCCATGAACCGGAGAGATATCGACCTGATCGGAGAGGTGGTGAAGGTGCGGGAAAAAGGAAAGAAGGAGCGCCTCTGCCTCCTCGGGAGTTACGCCCTTCGGGCGCTTCGTGATTATCTGAAACACTCTCCGGAGAAGGCGGATAGAGATCCGGTGTTTATCAACCGGTCATTGGGGCGCTTATCCGCCGAATCGGTTGCTAA
>Ga0307928_10000347_pt1 | contig 35232 bp, 35 predicted proteins | sample AceLakmetagen232_FD_201815 | JGI IMG/M metagenome (GOLD analysis project Ga0307928, IMG submission 201815) | Saline water microbial communities from Ace Lake, Antarctica - #232 | ecosystem: Environmental > Aquatic > Non-marine Saline and Alkaline > Saline | place: Antarctica: Ace Lake... | reverse complement strand
ACGGACCGTCCGCCTCGTCGAAATAACCAAACGAGGGCGCCCGTACGGCGCCCTCGGCGGAGATGGAGAGAGTAAGATTGGTCATGGTGTCCTCCTTCGTTCTAGTCCGCCCCGGTTCCCCCCGGGGCAACTCCAACTTAGGTGCTCCCCACCCAAGAGTCAAGCAAAAAAGCAAGCGGAAAGAAAAAGAGCATTCGAGGGCGCAGGCAGGGCACTTGCGGAAAGGGTCAGGGAGCGTGGGCCTCGATTTCTGGCAGCCAGGCCCAGCATCTGCCGGCGAGGATGTGGCTGATATGCGGCTGGCCCACGTCGAACCGCTCAGCGATCTCGCGTTGCACCGCTCCGCGCAAGCGACCGGATTCGCCCCCCCCCGAAAACGTGCGCGTGCGATGCGCCGCGGGCCGTGCTAGGATGCTCGCGTCGAGCCGTGAGGTGCCGAGAATGGATCAGGCCCTTCTGAACATCATTTCACACTTGCAGATTCACGATCTCGCCTACCGCCACTTCGGCCCGTACTGGTGGCGTCTCAAAGCAATCCTGAAGGCCGCCGGCTTCAACGAGGAGGCGCTCCCCCACCTCGGCCCAAACGACGAACCGGCGACCCGCGAGCGCTGGGATGACATCCCGCCCGAGGAGTTCCTCCCGATCGCGCTCGAAGAGCAAATGGCGAACGCTCAGTTTTTCCATCTCAGCTCCTGGACGACGGACCCAGAGACCGGCGACCCCTACTTTCTCTACGATGAGGACGTCGGAAGATGACCGTGCGTCTTATGATCAAAGCCGGCCGCAACCGCTTCTACGACAAGATCCCCGGCGGCCTGGCCGCGGGCAAGAAGCCCTCCGACTTCGACGCCGACGAGCTGGCCGCAGGGATCAAGGTCGAGATGGAGCACACCAGCGACCGCGGCATCGCCCGCGAGATCGCCATGGACCACATCACCGAGGACCCCCGCTACTACCGCAAGCTCGCGCGCATGGAGGCGGGGACGGCGAAGTCCCTGGACGCCCTCGGCGACGAGGAGCTGCTGCAGAAGTCGGCAGCCTTCGGCGTGCTCCAGCTCGTGCGCGTCGAGAACGCCGATCTCTTAGTGAAGGCCGAGCGCGTCGGGCACAAGTACATCGCCCGGTTCCCGGTTCGGGACGGCGGCAAGCGCCGCTGGCGGTACGTCTACGCCGTGCCCGGGCGAGACCTCGTTTCATCGGAGACCTTGGTCCCTGGCGCTGTCTTCCGCTCCCCCCGCGGCCTGATGACCGTCGAGGCGGTCAGCGCCGACTCGGGCATGATCACGGTGAGGGGGCCGGGGGGCACGCGGTTCGTCACGGACGCGAAGAAGTTCGCGGCCATGGTCAACGTCCAGCACGTCAAGGCCAAGGCGGCCCGCAAGCAGGCCAAGGAAGCCGAGATCGAAATCGCCATGGACATCCTGCGCGAGGGCAGCGGCGGGAAGACGGACACTCAGTTTGGCCGCGTCCAGCGACTCGTCGTAGATGCAGCCAAGAGAGGGTGGATCTCGGCGGGAGTGGCCACCGGACTCCTCAGCACGGCAGATCGGTACGCCGATGACAGGCGGCTGGCGGAGGCCAAGCCCCCTGTCTCTGCGAAGGAGACAGCCCCCTCCGACTCCGACCCCCAGGAAGTGCTCAGGGCTGCCCGGCGGGCCCTCAAGAGCGCTCAGAAGCAGAACAAGCCGGCCGCAGAGAGCATGGCGCTCGTCGAGTCCGGCCAGGCAGCAATCGCCGCCGCGGGCCTCGCTGGCCATCCCGATCTGACGGCGATGGTCGCTCGGCTGGAGAAGGAGGTCGGGAAGCTGAAGGCCGCGGCTGAGGGCGAGAAGGCGGTGGCTGAGGCAGAGAAGGCAGAGAAGGCCAAAGCCAAGGCAGTCGAGGATGCCGCTTCAGCCCGCCGGGCGGATGCAGAGAAAGAGAAAGCGGCCAGGGAAGACCAGCGCCGGAGCAAGTCAGGGGCGAAGAAAGACTCCCTGTTCGCTGTCGCCGATGAGTTTCTGCCGAGAAATGGCGGAGGCGTCGCTCGCTCTAATCTCTACGACCTAGAGCGCAATGCGCTGAAAGAGGGGACTGAACTAGCAATCAGCCCGAACACATCGGTTATTTTGCCATACTCTGAATCGTCGTCCGTTTTGCTGGTGCAGAGTGCAGGGGCAAAAATCACGGCCATCTACACCAAGCCCCACAGCAAGGATCTGGCCACTCGCATTCTGTCGTTGATGTCAGCTGGCTCCAAGAAGAAGCACAAAGAGGGTGCGCAGAGGTGGACCGACGAGGCCCCTGCCCGCGCAGCAAAAGAGGAAGAGAAACGAACTGCGGCTGTGGCCAAGCAGGAAGAACAGAGAAGGCAGTGGCAGGAGCGCCAGAAGAGGGAAAAAGACGAATGGGACGCCGGGACTAGGTCGCAGACGTTCACGCGAACGCTCCAGCGCAAGCCGATCGCTTCGGATCGGAAGGTTGGCGACGTCATTTTCAACAAGCAATTCGGCAAGTTCCTGGTTGTGACGAAAGTGCATGCACCGCACTATATCAGGGAGGACGGCCGATCGCTCGGGCTGACGGAAGATTCTGGCTGGGACTCTAGCTTCGACGCCAGAATTGCCTCCGAACAGGAGTATGCAGCAAAGAAAAAGCTGCGGGACGCTCGCATCCGCAAAGAGGAAGAGAAGAAGGAGAAGGAAGAGGATCTCTTCCAGATCAAATCCGAGTTCAGGAAAGAGAAGGGTGCGACCCGCGATGAGCTGAACGCAAGGGAGATCATTTCTGCGGCGAAGAAGGCCGGTACCATCATTGCCGCTCAAGGCGAGCCGGGGAAGAGCAACTCTTGGTACTACATCCTTCCTCACAGCAAGAACGATCCAATCATCTTCGCGTCCCACGGGGGCTACGACGACTACCGGACGGGGACGTCGTCTCTCCCGTACTCTGCAGCGCTGGCCAAGCGGCTGATGGCCCACATGACGCCTGCGCAGCGGAAGGAGCACAAGGAGAAGGCGAAGCTGTCCCCCCCCGCTCCGCCGCCGTCGCCTGCTGCAGCGGAGCCTGCCGCTGAGATCAAGGACAGTGTTGCGTTCTGGTCTCGATCTCCGGGAAAAGGGTATGAGGCCGGAAACACGTTCAAAAACAAGGAAACCGGCAAGATCATGGTCGTCGTGTCCGCCGAGAAGCCAATCCACATCACGGAAGATGGCCTGTCCCTCGGCTACAGGGAGGACAGCGGCTGGTTTCAGGACTACAAGACGAGGGAGGCCACACCCGATGAGGCCAAACAGCACCAGGCCCCCCCCGTTCCTCCTGAGCGAAAGACGGCCATCGCTCAAAGGGAATACCTGGATAGAGAGAAGCTAAAAGAGAAAGAGAAAGAGAAAGAGAAGAAGGAGAAAACTGCAGGGAAGCGCAACCCCGCAGCACCGCCAGACGACAAAATTCGAGCACTTCATCCACAGGCCGTAGCCCTTGGCGAAATGGACGCCAGCAAACACTATCGTATGTGGATGAAGACTGGTGACAAGTGGGAAAATGTATATGCGGTAGAGACGGGAGCGGATCTGGCATGGAAAGATGGCCTATGGAATCTCATTGGCAGAGTCATCCAAACAGACGAACCAAGGGCCTTTTTCGCTGAAGGCGTGGATCCCAACGCTACCGCAGCATCTCCGGCCCCATCAGAGAAGCCCAAGCCGCCCCCCGCGCCCAAGCCCAAGAAGGTAAGCCAGTCCACGCAGGGCAATGGCCTGCAGAACTGGCGCTACGACGTGGCCATGCCCGACGGACAGAGCGTCCACGTCAGCATCGTCGGCCGCAAAAACCGGGACGCATACGCACTCACGGCCAAGGAGGCAAACGCCGAGGCCGTCAAGCAGGCAATGGAGTCCTGGCGGCCCCGGGAGGGGTGGGAGAAGTCCGATCCCTTCGCTCCCGACCTCGTCAAGTCGGGCCGTGGCGGAGGCCGAGAAGGCCCGCATCGCGCAGCACAACGAGCAAATGGCAGCGGCCAAAGCGAAAAGGGAGCAAGCCGCATGAGCGACCGCAAGATGTCCAGCGCGTTCTCCGCGCTCCGGAAGTCCACCCGACCCGAGGCCCCCGACGTCGACCCCGACGTCGAGGCTGCCCTCGCCATCCTCACCACCCCGCCCGCCGAGGCAGCCCCCGAGCCCCCGGCCGAAGACCTCTACAAGGGGCTCCGGATCGTGCGCGGCGGCTGCGGCGTCGTGATCATCAGCACCCGGGAGGACGAGGTGAACGTCCGTCTCATGGCGTCCGGCCGGCTCGGGCACCCGGGCGCGTAGGTGGCAGCGGCAGCCAACATTATCCGCCTAGGCACGCAGGCGGCCTTCGGCCTCGCTCGCATGAGCGACCGGCTGACCATCGCGGTCTCCGGTGCCGTGACGGGCGCCGTGGCTCAGGCCCGGGCGGAGCGCGCCGAGGCCATGGTGGCCACGCGATCGCTCGCCCTCGGCATACCCCCCGAGCTGTACAAGAGCATCGCCGACGACGGGGGGGAGCAGGATCTCGTCGAGGAGTACCTGGCGAAGTCCGGGCCGGCACCAGCGCGGGGCATGGGAGCGAAGGTCCGGGACTGGATCGGCCTCGACGAGGACCCGTTCGATCCCCTGGCGGTGTGGGGGGGCTGGCGCGAGCGCTCATCGATCATTTCCTACCAGACGCTGGAGGCGCTGGGCTACCGCTTGGGGCCGTTCGCGGGCTTCCTGCAGACCAGGCTCAACCAGATCAGCTACCACTCCCGTCCGCAGGAGGACAAGCACGGCATTGGCTTCGTCATCCGCCGCAAGGATCGCCAGACCACGGATGACGACCGCGCCGAGGAGATCAAGCAGGCCCTGCTCAACAGCGGGCTTTCGGACCCCGTGGACGAGGAGACGGGGGACCGCAGGGACACGCTGCCCGTCCTCATGCGCAAGATCATCCGGGACAGCCTTCGCTTCGATCAGATCAACATCGAGCGGCGCCGCAACGTCAAGGGCGAGCTGATTGAGTGGCGGGCCCTGGACGCCCGCACCATCCGCCGCGTCGGCCCCGAGTACCTGGGCAAGACGGAACGGGGGGAGCCCGTCCGCTTCGTCCAGGTCATGCACGGGCAGATCATGGCCGAGTTCAGCGCCAGGGATCTGACCTTCTTCGTCCGCAACCCCCGGACGTCCATCCGATCGTGGGGCTACGGTGAGTCAGAGCTGGAAATGATGGTAAATACCGTCACGGCCCTGCTCAATGGCTTTACCTACAACGCCAATTTCTTCTCGCAGGGCACAACCGCCAAGGGCATGCTGTCCCTGTCCGGCCTAGTCCCCCCCCGCGGCCTGCGCCACTTCAAGCGGCTCTGGTACTCGATGGTCACGGGGACGGACAACGCCTGGCGCACGCCCATCCTCAACATGCCCGACGAAAAGGCCAAGGCCGAGTGGATCGATCTCCAGAAGTCCAACCTGGACATGGAATGGTCGCAGTTCATGGAGTGGTGCCTCAAGGTGGCCTGCTCCGTGTGGCAGATCGCTCCCGAGGAAATCGGCTTCCAGTTCGGCAACCAGGGCCAGTCCTCGTCACTGAATGAGGGCAACGTCAAATACAAGGTCGACGCGTCCAAAGACAGGGGCCTGTTCCCGCTCCTGAATCAGATCGCTCGCATGGTCACCGAGGAGATCGTAGAGTACATCGATCCCGAATACGAATTCACCTTTGCGGGCCATGATCAGGACAGCGAGGAGACCGAGGTCAAGCGCCGGAAGGAAGAGGCGTCGACCTACAAGACCGTCGACGAGATCCGGGCCGAGTGCGACCTCGACGAGATGCCCGACCGCAAGGGCGCCGTCGTCCTGAATCCGGTCTGGCTGCAGAACGCGCAGGCCATCGACGCGCAGCAGGGCGGGCAGGAGCAGGGTCCACCCGACGGCGGCGGCGCGTTCTCCGACCTCTTCCCGGACGAGGATGACGAGGGCGAAGGCGGGGACGGAAATCCCCAGCTTGCGCCCGGCCCCCCAGGTGGGCTACAAAAGAGCTTGACACGGAGCCGGCGACGGTCTCCGAGAGTAGTGCGGTACGAGATCATCGCATAGGAGGCTCCGGCCATGGCCATCGACGCAACCGAGAAAACCCAAAGCTACGACGTCCACCCCTCCGTCGTCGCGGACCAGATTTCCGCCTTCGTCGGCGACGTGCGGCGTCGGCTCGCCGCCGTGTTCGTCGATGCCGGTCTGATGGCGCACTCCTGGATCGCCCCGTGGGACGGCGTCATCGAATCGATCCGGACCACGCAGCTGCTCGCGGCTGCCGGCGGTGGCGCGCAGAACAGCCTCACCCTCACGGTGGCGACCGTGACCGCCTGGGAGGCTGCCACCGACGGCAACACGCTCCTGGACAACGTCGCGGCCGAGGTGTCGGCGCTGACCTACCCCACATCGACGGCGCTGCTCGTGGAGCAGGCGGACGGGTTCAGCCGGCTGCCGTTCGTCAAGGGCGACGTCATCGCTCTCGGCGCGGTCGCGGCGGGCACCTACGGGACGGCCGAGACCGAGATCATGGTCGCGAAGGTCGTCCCGCACATCGTCTAGTCGGCGAGAGCGGGAGAGCGGCGGAGCCTGGGTTCCCCGGGCCCACTGTTGATCCGAGCAGCAGGAGAGAGAGACATGGCCGTGGACGCGACCGAAAAGACGCAGAACTACAACAGCCCGCTCAAGCCGTCGACCCTGGAGGCCAACTACTCGGTCTTCCTCGGCGACATCCGCCGCGAGCTCCCCGCCGTCATGGTCCAGGGCGCCCTCTTCGTCCACTCGTGGATCGCCCCTTGGCCGGGCGTCATCGAGGCGGTGAGGACGACTCAGCTTATCGCGGGCGGCGGCGCCGGCGCGCAGAACAGCATCACCATGACGGTCGACGGGGACGACGCATGGGGCGGGACGCCCACCGATGGCAACACGCTCCTGGACGACGACGTGGCCGGGACCTCCGCGCTGACCTATCCGACCAACGCTGCACTGCTCGTGGAGCAGCCGGACGAGGTGGACCGCGTGGAATTCGCCCTGGGCGCCGTCATTGCCGTCGGGGCCGTGGCCGGGGCCGCTGCCTACGGCAGGGCGGAGACCACGGTCGTCATCGCCAGGCTCGTGCCGCAGGACATCTAGTCCGTGCGCGTCCTCATCGAGGTAGCTCCCGGAGAGATCCGGGAGCGCCCCGCTGACCTAGCGAAGGCGATCGCCAGCGTGGTAGAGCGGGAGGGGGCGGACCCCGACGCGTTCGCTGAGGCGTTCGCCAAGGCCGGCGCTCCAGCCCCCGCCCCGTCGGATCTGCGGCCGGCGTGCCTGCGCGAGTCCGTGGCCGCTCGGCTGCGCTGGTATGAGACGATCTTGCTCCCGGCCATGCAGGCCCGCATCATGGAGGTGCTTTCGTGACCGCAATCCGCGACTTCTTCCTGGCCTTTTTCGGCGCCCAGCGCAAGGTGAGCTACCGGCGCCTGCTGGTCTTTGCCGCGGCGTGCGTCTACCTGCCGCTAGGCTACCTCTCCGATCAGGTGTGGGCGGCGGTGGCCATCGTCTTCATCGGCGGTGAAGTCCTGCACGGCTCGGGCCTCCTGTCTCGCATCCTGCCGATCCATGCCACCGCGACCCTCCGGGCCCAGGACATCGTCCCCGGCGGGGCGTCGGAGCCGGACGCAGAGCCGGAGCCTTGATGAGGCGCTGGGCCATCGCAGCAGCCGTCTTGGCCGCGATCGCTGCGGTCATCCTCGTCTGCGTCGTGATCGACGTGAAGACCGGGGTCCTGGGTGGCCTCGTGCTTTCCCTTCTGGGCCTGACGGCCGGCGCAGGGCGACGAAAGAGGGGGCCCGAGGCCCTCCCCTTCGTCCGATACAAGGAGGCGGAGCTGGACGCGCAGGAGCGAGCAACGCTGCGCGCGCAGGCGGCCAGCGAAACGGCCCGGGTGGCCCGGGCGGAGGTAGGGCGCGATGTGGCAACGACTGCTGCTGGCGTTGACCGTGCCGGCAATGCTCGGCGGGTGTCTCGCTTCTTCGGGTTCGGCGGCAAGGGAACCCCTCCCTCGCTTTGACCCGCCCGTCGTCTGCGAGATGGCCCTGACCCCCGGCGTCGAGATCCCCGCCTCCGAGCCCGATCTGGAGCCTCTCCCCGGCGGCTACTTCGTCACTGACTCCCAGATGGCCTCCGTCCAGGCGCAGCTCGGCAACTGCAGATTCCAGCGTGGGGAGCTTCGCTCGCACCGCGCGATCGTCTGCGACAGGATGGCGGAGCGGAGCACGTCCGATGCACGCCTCTGGAGCGCCCTGCAGGAGCGCGACGACAGTCGGCTTCTCGACGTCCAGGAGTGGCGGCGAGCTGCCATCGTGGGCACGGCCGCCGGTCTCGGCGCTGGTTTCCTGCTCGGCGCCGCGGCCGGCGTCGCGCTGGCCCTCTAATGGCGCAGCACGTCGCCCTCGTCGGTCCCGAGCAGTTCGAGGAGATCAGGGAGATCGTCCGCATCCACCATGAGTCCGTGGTCGATGCCCTGTTCGGCTCCGGCCAGATCCCCGAGTCCGTCCACCGTCAGCTGGAGGAGCTGGGCATTCCGCGCTGGGGCGGCCCGAGCATGACGGAGGAGGCCACGCAGTACGGCGTTCTGACCTCGTCGCTCCCCGACCCCTTCGCTGCCGAGGCCATGACCTACCGCGAGTTCGTCGAGCGCGTCGCCATGCGCCCCGAGCCGCTCACCAGAGAGGAGGCCCACGGGGTCGAGTTCGTCGCGCGCAAGGGAGCCGTCTACTGCCGCGGGCTCGGCAACCGCGTTGACCAACAGACCGGCGAGATCATGATCGAGGTGGACTCGGCGGAGCGCTGGCGCATGGAGCGCGGCATCCGGGAGGCGGTGGCGCTCGGGAAGCATCGGCGGGAGAGCATCGGCGAGATCAAGACGCGGATCGGCCGAGCCACGGGGGACTGGGGGCGGGACCTCCACCGGATAGCGACCACCGAGGCCAACAACGCCGTCCAAATGGGCCGGGGCGCTGCGATTGCGGATGAGCACGGGGAGGACGCCCGGGTGGCGAAAATCCCCAATCCCGGCGCCTGCGACAAGTGCAAGGAGCTGTACCTCGACGCGAACGGGATCCCTCGCATCTTCGCCCTGTCGGAGATCCGGGACGAGACGAACGCTCGCGACCCGGCGAATCCGGCCCGTGCGCGCCGCAAGGCGGACATGGTCCCGACGCTGGAGTCGGCTCATCCGAACTGCCAGTGTCAGCTGACGTACGTCCCTGCCAACTGGACCTTCGAGAGGATCGCCGCCGACGACTGGGAGATGGTCCCCGACGACAGCGACCTCGACGACGAAGGCGACCTGTGAGCGATGAGATCCCCCTCTGCCCCGAGTGCGGCGCCCCGCTTCTCCAGCGGAACGAGCGCGACGGCGCCGGCTTCGTCCTGCGCTCTAAGCTCCTGAAAATTGACGAGAGAACGGGCACCGTCCTGGGCCAGTGCCACAAGTGCAGGCGCTGGGTTCCCCTCCCCCTCCAGCTTCTCCCGCGCCCCACCCTGATCTTGCGTACTTGACAGGGCGATCCCGTCGCGCAATCATGGGGCCAACGCCCGCTCACGCCCGCGGAAGACCCGTGTACGGCAGCGAGGTTGGATGACCAGCCGTTGCCCGACTTCCGCTTCCATGTACCCGTCACGGTGTACGCGAAGGCGCGCCCCAACGGGCGCAAATCGAAGCGAATCGGCGGCCTCGTCACCACCCCCACCCGCGACAAGCAGGGCGAAACAGTCAGCCTGGCTGGGCTCGACTTCTCGGAGTTCGAGGACGCTGGCTGGTTCAACGACAATCACGGGACGTCGGTAACAGACCTCGTCGGGCTCCCGACGGCGGCCATTCGCAAGATCAAGAAGGGCGAGCTGCTCCCGGACGGGTCCGGCGACCGCGCCCCGGCCGACGCGCGTTGGGCCGAGGGCATCCTCATCGGCAAGAAGGGCGACGAGATCGCCAGGGTCGCCTCGGACCTCCAGGGCACCGGCCGCTCCCTCGGTTTCTCCATCGAGGGCGGCATCCTAGAACGCGACCCCATGGACAGCTCCAACCTCGCCCGGGCTCTCGTCCGCAACATCGCAGTGACCCACTGCCCGGTGAATCCGGAGACGGAGTTGAGGCTTCTGGCGAAGTCCCTGTCTGCCGGCGGCGCAATCGACAACCCCGGCGCCTCCCCTGGCGACGGGTTCCCCCTGCGCGCCGAGAGTCTCGACCGCAAGCCTCGCTACCTCGAATTCGGCTCCCCCAGGGGCCGGGGGGCCAAGCCCAAGCCGTGCCTGGACGAGGACGAGGGCGTTGAGTTCCTCCGCAAGCGCCACCCCGACCTGACCGAGGACATGGCTCGCCAGCTGTACCGCTCCGCGCTGCGGCTGCGCGATGCCGGTGTCCTGAGAGAGGCAGTAGCATGAAGCGCAAGACCTTCGACGAGTACGAGTCCTTGGCCGAGAAGTGCAGCTTCGGCGCCAAGATGAACAAGGCCGACTACGAGGCCATGGACGATGACGAGCACGGTCGCCACATGGGCAAGCTCGGCAAGGCCGAAGAGGGCGGCGACGACGAAGAGGACCCCGAGAAGGATCCCGACGAGGAGCGCGACGAGCGCGATGACCCGGAGGACGATCCCTCCGAGAAGAGCCTCAGCGGCATGACCGAGGACGAGCTGTCGAAGGCCATGGACACGATCCTGGGCACGGCCAGTCGCAGCGGCAAGACCCCCGAGCAGATCCGTCTGGAGGACCTGAGCAAGGCGTCGGCCGAGGGCACCCTCACCCGGGACCAGAGCCAGGAGCTGATCGGCCTGCTGGAGCTGTCCCCCGTGGGTTCCCAGGCGGCCGAGCGCTTCCAGAAGTCCATGGACGGCGACCCGGACGTGCAGGAGGCGATGGCCCTCGACGCGACCAAGCTGGTCGCCGGCATGATCGCCGCGCTGACCAAGAGCCTCGACGGTATGGGCGACGAGATCGGCGAGCTGCGCAAGTCCAGCGGCGCCTTCAATCGCGACCTCGCCGAGGGCCTCGACGTCTTCGCGCGGACCGTGGACGCGAAGCTCGACGCCATCGTCGGCGAGAACGCCGGCCTCAAGGCGCGCCTCGAAGCCGTCGAGAAGAGCGCCGTCGCGTACCGGGGCCGGGCCTACGCCCACCCGCAGACGCCCGCGTCGGCCATCCGCGACCCCCGCGCCCCCGTCGACGTCAAGACGCTGACGAAGGGCGGAGCGGTGCCCACCCGCGTGGCCAAGCTGATCGCGGTGGATCTGCTGGTAAAGAGCAGCGACCCGGACGAGATGGACCAGCTGCAGAATCTCGTTTGTCGCTTGGACACCTTTCACGGCGCGGATTGGCGGGCGCTGCCCGAAGCCACCGCAAATCCGACCCTGACGGCGAAGGTCATCGCCCGGGCCACGGCCTAGCGGCCATAGCGATTGAGGGAGTAGAGACATGAGCGCGGACGCAGGATGGTTCCCGTGGGGCGAGAGTGAAGCTGGCGAAATGGGTCTCGGCGGTGCCGACATCCAAGAGCTGAGCAAGGCACTCGCTGCCGGCGACGACATCAACAACCCGGGCACGGCCGCAGGCGAGGGCTTCCCCCTCCGCGTGGAGTCGCTCGACGCCACGATGCGCTCGCTGGTGCATACCGACGCGGATCTGGTCGGCATGAAGCTCATGCCAAAGCTGAAGGCGGATCAGGTCATCCAGGAGTTCAACCAGCTGGTCAGTGTCGGAGCGGACGGCAACACATTCATCAGCGAAGGTGACCTCCCGGCCGAGGACGACACGACCTACGCGCGCCGCTACTGCCGGATGAAGCTCATGGGCGTGACCAAGCGGATCACGCACCTGATGAGCGTCATCAAGAACGTGCCGCTCCCCGAGGGCGTCCAGGCTGCCGCGTCGAAGGCCGGCACGCTGAAGATGCTCCGTGACCATGAGCGATACCTGTGGACGGCGGATAGCACGCTGTCCAGCCTGCAGTTCGATGGCTTCGAGGCCATGTTCATTCGTGACGTGGCGGGCCTGACGCTGGGCACGGCGAACAACCGGGGCACCGCGGCGTGGTTCGGCAACCTCGACGTGGCCATCACTGCCGGTCTGGCGCAGGATCTGCGCTACCAGGCGATGAGCCAGGAGTCGGTGATCGACCTGTCGAAGACGGTTCGCAAGGACCCGAACTACGGCCACGTCACGGACATCTTCTACGGGATGGACACCCACGTCGACTTCTCCAAGCAGTTCCTCCCCACGATGCGCGGCGAGGGCCTCATCTACAAGGGTACGGCCGGGGTCGTCATCGACAAGTACGCCTGCCCCACGGGGCCGATCGATCTCAACCCGGCCACCTTCATCCAGGAGTCGGACGTGGCGGGCGCCGCGAACGGCCCCGTGGCCAAGCGCCCCGCCGCCCCGGTCGTGGGTGCTCCCGCCGCCGCCGCCATCGTCGCCGGCGTCGACCCTGGCACCGGCTTCGGCGCGTCCGTCCAGGGCCGCACCGCACCTGCCGCCGTCGACGGAGCGGGCAACTACACCTACCGGGCCGTGGCGCACAACCGCTCCGGGCGCTCCGCTGCCGCCGACAGTGCCGCCGTGGCCGTCGTCGTCGACAACAAGGTCACGTTCACGGTCACCGACGGCTCGCCCGCCGGCGTGACGGAATGGTACGACATCTACCGAACCTTCCCCGGCGGCGCAGCTGCCACCGCGAAGTACATCTTCTCGGCCGTCCGGACGGCTGCGGTCCTGACCGTGGTGGACTTCAATCACTTCCTGCCGGGGACGAGCAAAGCCTACTTCATCCAGCGCACCCTGCAGGCGATCGGCTACTACAGCTTGCTCCCGATGATGAAGCTGCCCCTGGCCGTCCTCGACACCAGCGTGCGTTTCAGCCTGCTGAGCTACGGAGCCCCCTGCCTGTTCGCCCCGCGCAAGCACGGCATGGCCTTCAACATCGCGCCGCTGACGTAAGCCAGGGCCGCTGAGTAACCCCTGGCTCTTCTCCGGGAGGGCTAGGGGCCACCGGCAGACGGGAGAGGATGATGGCACGGCTACGCTGGATCGGACATCGCAATCAGCACGCTCGGCCGAGGCTCGTCGCAATCGCCGGCAGGGCCGTCCGTCTGGAGGCGGATGGCGCGGTCCCGGTGGACGTTCCCGAGGACGAGGCGGATCGCTGCCTGCAGACCGGCGACTATGAGGTGGACAGGCGGTCCCTCCCGGCCCGCGTCGCCGATCGTGTCCTGCCCCGCATCGACGAGGCGCTCAAGATCGTCCTGGTCGCAGCGGGCATCGACGAGGCGGTGCGCAAGCGGCTGGCCGACTTCCTGGCCACGTTTCAGCCCGAGGCGGTGAAGCCCGCCTCCGTCGCCAAGCCCGTGCTCATCCCCGATCCCCCGCCCCCGGCGGAGCCCGAGCCCGCGCCCGCGCCCGAGCCCGAGCCCGAGCCCGAGCCCGAGCCCGAGCCCGAGCCCGAGCCCGAAGGCGAGGAGCTTGTCCTGGCTCCGGCGCACGAGATGAGCGACGACGCGGGAGAGGGAGAGCCCGAAGGCGAGGCGGAGCCCCCTGCCCCCACCGAGCCCACTCAGGAAGTCCTCGCCCTCGCCCACGCGAAGGCCCAGGGCTACAAGAAGGATCTCGTCGCCGAGCTGCAGTCGGCCACCCCGCCCATCGAGTACGACGGGCGCTGGGCGAAGGCGAAGCTCGTGGGGGCCCTGCTCGGCCTCCCCGACGACTGGGAAACGCGCTAGCGGCCCCACGGGTCGACTGACAGGCCCACGGGGCCGACAGAAGGAGAGAGGCGATGGCAGCCCTGACCACGAGCGTGCTGGCGACCCTCAAGCGGAAGCTCCGGGCGATTGACGTCACCCGTAAGCTCGTTCCGTGGCTGGAATCCCTCGAAAACGGGACCGGCCTGCTGGCCGGCTTCCTGACCGCGGACGCTGCGGGCCGGGCGAAGATGGCGGCGGGCTACTTCGGCCTCGTCCCTGCGTCCCTGGCCCACTTCGCCGATGACTTCTGGGCTGCGTCGGTGGCGGCCCGCGCGAAGTTCGCGGACGGGCTTTGGGACACCACGACCCTGGCGAAGTTCGTGGACGGTTTCCTGACCGCGGCCAAGCTCGCGTTCGAGCCCGTCCACGACGCAGGCGCGTTGCCGGTGACCGGCCTCCGCCTGACCGCTGACCTCAACGCGGGCGACTTCATCACGATCACGGACGGGGTGACCCCCGAGGCGTTCTATGCGCGCGCTGCCCCCGCAGTGGCCTACGAGTTCCTCATGGGCGGCGGCGCGACGGCCACCTTGGCCAATTTCATCGACGAGGTCAACAACGGCACCGCCGGCGGGACCGCGTCGGCCTTGGCCGTCGCCGGCAACCTCAAGGGCGACTGCGCGTCGCTGCGCGGGGTCTCGATGGCCTCCTTCACGGCCTTGACGGAATCCACCGTCGGGACCCGGTGCGTCCTCTTCAACGCCGCACCCCAGCACGCCTTGGTCGCTGCCGATCGCATCTTCGCCGGCAACATGCACGTCCTCACGGTGGCCGAGGCGGCGGCCCTGGACCCGGCGGCAGGCAACGGCGGCGTCATCATCGGCGGGGTGGCCAGCACCGTCGAGCCGGTCATCCTGAGCTTCAAGGTCCTCGACGCGGTCGACGACATCGTGGACGCCACGCTGGTCAACGCCGCCTTCGCGCAGCACCCGGCGGGCACCGGCCAGTGGGACCTCGTCATCGAGGACAACAGCGGGGGCCCGGCTCTCCTGCTGACGGGCGATCAGATTTCCTGGACGGCCGCAGTCGCCGGCTAGTCGAAACACGGCGGGAAGCCCGCCTGCGAGGTGAGAAATGGCACGCGGAGCAGCACTACACCAGATGGCCTTCCAGCCGATCCACGACCCCGGCATGCGCGGGGTCGACAGCGGCTACTGCACCGCCGTCATGGTCAACGGGGACACGGTCACGATCTCGGACGGCGTGGCGCCGGAAGTCTTTTTGGTGGCGGCGACGGCAGCCGCCTACGAGTTCCCCTCGGGGGCCACCGGGGCTGACAGCATCGCCAACTTGCTCGCAGAGATCAACACGGGGGCGAATGGCGGGACAGCGAGTGCGCTCGTTCGTGCCCGGAACCTGAAGGGTGACTCCATCGGCATCATGGGGATCGCCGCGAGTGGGTTCGGCGCGCTCACCCTGGCCACGGCCGGGACCGGGGCCTTCGTCATCGGCAACGCGAACTTCGTCGGCCAGCGCGCGGCCGGGGACAGCAAGGTCGTCGGGCGGCGGCACACCATGGCGGCGAACGAGATTACCTCGATCGATCCGGCAGCGCAGGCCAGCGAGATCATGATCGGCATGATCGTCGAGGCGGACAACGTCCCGATCCTGACCTCCATCGAGGGGCGGGACGCCGCGAACGATCTCATCGACCTGACCAACGTCCACGTCGAGATCGTGCAGCACATCGGGGCCGGAGAGTACGGGGTCTACCTGTCCGAGTCGGGCGGTGCGGCCGTGCTCAACGCGGGCGATTTCATCAGCTGGTCCGCTCTGGTCGTCGACTGATAGGCCGCAGGCCGGTGGCCGGTGTCTGAAGAGGACCGAGATCCCCGGTGAAACCGGGCTAGGAGAACGGAATGGCACGCCCAGCAAGCCTAGATCAGATTGCGGCCGGGCTCGGCAGGTTCGGCTCGGGCCGCGACGGCGACGTCGTCACCGGCGGCGGCCCTGTCGCCCAGCCGAACGACATGCACTACGACAACCTGACGGTCTCGGCGGGCGACACCCTCCCAGCGAACGGCTGTCGGATCTTCGTCGAGGGGTTGCTCACGATCACCGCCACCGGCGTCATCGACGCGAGCGGCGCAGCGGGGACGATCGGTGCGACGGGCGCCGCTGGCGGCGGTGGCGGCGCAGGAGGGACCGGGGCGTACACATCCACCGTCCCGATGCTGGCGGCGCGGGCCGATGGCGCTCTTGGGGGCGCAGGCGGGGTCGGAGCTGGCGCGGCCGGAGCCGGGGTGGTGGGGACCGCCGCCACGGGCATGGGCGGCGATTCAGGCTCCAGCGGGTCTGGCGGGGGTGGCGGTGGCGCCGGTGGCGCGTTTGCGGCGAACGCTGCCCGTGTCCTCAGCCCGTCGTTCCGGTTGGACGACCTGCCGAGATACTTGTCCGCCACGGGCTACATGCCATCCGAGGGCGGGTCCAGCGGGCCCAGCGGCGGCGGCGGCGGCGGAAACGTCGGTGCTGGCGAGACGGGTGGCGGCGGCGGCGGCGGCGGCCAGGGGGGTGGTACCCTCGTGATCTTCGCTCGTCGGATCGCCTGCGAAGCGGGCGCTGTGATCAGCGTCGACGGTGGCGCGGGGGGGGTGGGCGGAGCTGGCGAGGCGGGAGCCAACCCGGCCGGCGGCGGCGGTGGCGGCGCCGGCGCTGGTGGCGGCTGGATCATGCTCGCGTACGAGGAGGACGCTGGCGAGGTCACTCCCGCATCCTGCTGCACTTTTTTCGGCGGCGCTTGCGGGGATGGAGGAGCAGGCGGCGGCGGCGGCGACCCGGGCATGGACGGAAGCGACGGCTCGGATGGCTACCTCGTCGACTGCAACCTCGGCGCCAACACCGTAGCGGTGAGCTAGCTCCGTCGAGGACTAGGCGGCGCACTTCATGGGGCCGGGCTCGGTGTCGGGCTCGGCCCTTTGTGCAGGAGGAGGGAGAATCTAGGTGGGCCGCGGGATCCAAGAGCACCAGCTGGGCTTCGGAATCGGCACCCAGGCCGGTTGGGTCGAGGCCACGGGGTTCGCGTTCGCGACGGACCAGACCTTCACCGTCCCGGACACCGCAGCGAATCAGGCGGCCTTCTGCAAGGGCCGGGAGCTGCGCTATGATACCGGCGCCCCTGGGGACCTAGATCACGGGATCGTCTACGACTACACCGCGGGCACGATCATCATCGCCGGTGTCCCGTTGTCCAACCCAATGATCACGCTTGAGTGGTCTTCCGTCCCCCGGACAATCGTCGAATACATCCATGTCCCCGGCCTGTTCGCAGACGGGGCCGACGCCACGCTGATAGAGAACGATCTCCGTCAGCGCAGGCTCTGGCAGTACAAGAAGGCGTATTGCGTCCAACAGATGCAGATGTGCCTGATTCAGGACACGGGGATGCTTTACCCGAACGTCCTGGCGATCGTCGCCGCCAGTGACCTGATAACCGCCCCCGGGCTTCAGGTGGTATCTGGAGCCCTGATCAGTTCAGGAGCGACCATCAACCCTGCGTGCTATGAGATAGAGCAGTTCGAGCCGATTGAGCTAAGCACGGACGCTGGCGGCTCCAACAACGATTCGCAGGATCTGAACGTCTGGCTGACGTTCGTACTGGAGTAGATAGATATGGCCAGACCAGGCGCAGCCGCAGACCTGACCCTCAAATCGATCCGAGGGATCGGGGACACGAACAAAGAAAAGACGGCTCGGCTGTCGCTCCCCGTCGGAGGGATCGGCCAGCCAACGGTTACCGAGGTGCTGGCTGCCAACGGCGCAGCTGGGGTAGCCGTGGACATCAGTATCTACCGGGGCAAGGTCATCCGGTTCTCCGCTGGCGGTGACGTCCTGGTGCGCTTCTCCATCGACGCGGCTACGGTGGTCACGGCCACGCAATGGCACGAGGCGGTGCAGGCGGGCACGGGATTCTCGAAGTTCATCCCCTACGGCATAACCCACGTCAGTGCCTGGGGGGTCCTCGGGGCGTGCTCCTGCGTCCTGTATACTCACGACGAGGTGGACTGATATGGCCATTCAGCAAGGCTTCAGCCGAGCCGACGTCTCCGGCCTCGCTACCACGGCGGCGCTGGCGGTCGTCGACGCGAACATGGTCGCGCTCCTCGGCCCCGAAGGGTCATAGCCGGTGGCACGCCCCAACCCCATCCCGACCTCCGCTCTCAACTGCGTGCTGTTCGGGTACATCCGCAACACGCGGGGCCAAGGCGTGCAGAACGTCTCCGTCCTGATCCGGTCCCCGGCCGAGTACCCAGAGCAGGGGTTCGTGGATGACGAGGGCGACGCGGTGGGCGAGGGGCTGCTCAACCGGGACTATGAGGTGCTCACCGACGTAAACGGGCTCTGGACGGCGGAGTTGCGGCGGGACCGGCGGGTGCGCGTCTACATCGCAGCGCTCAAGGTCGACGTCACGAACAAGGTGCCGTCGCAGAACAACGTCGATTTCTTCGTCTGGACTTACCAGCCGGTGATTGAGGACACGAAGGAGTGGATCGCTGACCCCGTCGGGGCCCCCACCGTCGTGGACACCATCGTGCAGGCAAGGGTGGACATCAAGATCCTGCCGATGGTCATGGACACCTTCGAGCAGATCAAGGTCTACCGGGCGACGACGCGCAACGGGGTCTACGCGGAGATCACGGACGCCAGCACGCGGCTGGAGCTGGCCGACGGGGTGGTCTTCTACGACCACACGGACAGCGCCCACGATCCGACGGACTGGTATCGCATGGCGTTCTACAACGCCTCAGAGGACGTCGAGGGGCCCCAGGGTCCGCCCGTCCGGGCCGACGCGCCGGACTACGCGATCGTGACCACCGTTGGCGAGCTGAAGGAGCACTACCTGTTCGGGGTCGACCTGGGCGACGACAAGGGGAGGGACTACCCCAAGAGCCTGTTCGAGGGCTACATCCGGGCCGCAATCACTCGACTGGAGCGCGAGCTTCAGGTGGCGCTGAAGCCCACGGCCCGAGTCGAGCGGCAGGACTACCTCTGGGCCGACTTCCGCCAGTGGGGCTACATGCAGACGGATTGGCTGCCCATCCTGGAGGTAGACAGCGTCTCCTACATGCTCGGGGATCAGGTGCTCATGGAGGTGCCGTCGGATTGGATCCAGGTCGACAAGGAGAACGGGGTCATTGAGCTGACCCCAATGTCTGGCTCCCTGGACGCCATCCTGCTCGCCGCATCCGGGAGCTTCGTCGGCCCCCTGGCCACCATGTACTCGCGGCGCTATCCCGCCTTCCTGCGGATCACCTACCGTCACGGCTTCGGGCTCGGGCTCATCCCCCCGGACATCAAGCACGTCATCTCGATGCTGGCGAGCATCGGGCCGCTGAACATCGCGGGTGATTTGCTCATCGGGGCCGGGATCGCCAACCTGTCGGTTTCGGCCGGAGGCGCGCACCAGTCAATAGGTTCCACCAGTTCGGCAACCAACTCAGGCTACGGTGCCCGAATCAAAGAGTATGAGCGCGAACTCAAATCAATGTTGCCCACCCTGCGCGCGCACTACCACGGGCTGAGGGCCCGGGTCGCCTAATGCCGCGCAACGCCCAGCCGTTCTTTCCCGACCGGGACGCCATCCTCCCCGACTCCATCATCACGGCGAAGTCCAACGCCCGTTTCGACCTCGGACAATTCGATCGCCTCATCGACGGAGCGCAGGGCTACGATCTGACCTGGGCGAGGGGCCTGCAGTGCTCCTGCCGCGCCAACGACGAGACGCAGCAGTGGGATCCGACCTGCACCGTCTGCGGCGGCAACGGGATCCGCTACGTCCACCCGCGGCCCGAGCTGCACGCCGAGTACGCGTCGGCCGACGGATCCGTGGGCCCGACAGGGGGCCTGGCGATCCGGGGGGTCCTCGACGATCCGTCGGTGAGCAACGAATGGTTCAACCGTGCCGGTCCGTGGCGCCAGGGCACGGCGCGCCTGACGGTCAAGGGCGAGATCCGCCTCGGGAACTGGGACCGTCTCGTCATGGTGGACGGGATCTTGAGCTTCCAGCAGGTGCTGATTTCCACCGGCACCGGGACAACGGTCGCCGTCGGCCGGGACTCGCAAACTGCCCTGCGCTACCCCGTGGTCGACGTCCTGGCGGCCCACTCGCTGGCGCCGGACACGCGCTACCGCCTGTATACCGACTTCGAGGTAGACGATGACGGACAGATCGTCTGGGCGACGGGGCGGGGCCCTGCGGTGGGGGTCCACTACAGCCTGAAATACACCCACCGGCCGACCTGGATCGTCGTCGACTTCCCGACCGCCATCGCCGGGGCCCGCAGGAGCCCCAAGACGACGGACAGCCGCTCCGAGGAGTACGGCTTCCTCCCGCTGACAGCCACGGTCCGCCTCGAATTCTTGGGGCGGCCATGATCCAGGTCTCCCTGCACGACACGGTGACGCCGGCGCTCATGCACGCCTTCGGGGACGCGCAAGAGCTGTCGACGCAAGTGCTCCACGAGGTCGCGACCGCCGCGGCTGCCAAGTGGAGATCGCTGGCGTCGCAGCGCCTAGGCAGCACGGCGGCGGACTACGCAGGGGGCGTGCAGGAGCCCGAGTACCTCAGCGGCATGCGGGCCCAGGTGGTCCTCCTCGGCCGCATGGCCAACATGGTGGAGCAGGGCTGGCCCGGCGGAGATATGAGGCAGTGGCTCTGCGGGCCGGGGGCCCGGAATCGCAAGCCCATCTACGAAAAGACCGAGGGGGACAAGTCCAAGCGCCTCGTTGGCTGGTACAACACCGTCCCCTTCAGCTGGACCTTCGCGGACAAGGGCGCGTTCGGAGCTCAATCTGTCGGGTCCCTCTTCGACGAGCGCGGCGGGGATTCCCGGGCGGCAGGGCCGAGCTTCGTGTTCGATAGTCGCCAGGATCTGCAGGACTTCACCAAGGAGATCCAGGCCGCAGCGAAGGGCCTTGCCCCGACCTACACCACCCCCGGATTCACGGCTACCGAGTGGGGCGGCAAGCTGGAAGAGGGCTTCTCGCCGATGCTCACCGGCATGGTACGGCAGGAGACCACCTACGAGCGAAAGACCGAGAGCCGATTCACGACCTTCCGGCGGATCTCGACACGAAAGACCGAGGGCTGGGTTCACCCGGGGATCACCGCCCGGCACCTCGCCAGAGAGGTCGGAGAGTACGCGCGGAGCGTGGGCAAACGGGCCTTCCTGGCTGCGCTCCGCCGCAAGATGAGGGAGGCGTCATGATCGAACGAGTCATCAAGAAGCGCATCGAGGCGATGCTCGCGCTCTTCCTCGCCACGCCGGCCCTGCTAGACGAGGTCTTTCAGCCCGGCGGGGACACGTCGAGGGTGACGGACGCGGAGCTGGCGAAGATCAAGGAACTGATCGTGGCGCGGACGCCGAAGGTCATCCACTCCTACCCTAGAGATTCGGCCACGCTGCCCTGCTACGCCGTCCTGCTCTCGGCCGGCCCCCCGGCCCAGTACGCGCTCGCCTACCAAGGCCCGCGCAAGGACGGGAGTCCGGGCCAGAACTACGTCGGGACCGTCGAGGACCGGACCTACGATATCCTCGTCCTCGGCGAGGGCCCCGACGAGGTCATCTACGGACACAAGCTCCTGAAGGCCATCCTGTTGTCGCAGGTCTATGAGCTGGAGGAGCTGGGCGCGGGGAACATGAGGTACTCAGACGCCGAGATCAACCCCATGGAGGCCAACCTCCCCGCCCGGGTCTACGGCCGGTCCGTCAAGGTCACGTTCGCTGTCGAGGAGTACTACCCCATCTACTCAACCCTGACTTTGATTGTCGGCGCTGACGTCCGTAGGATAGAGGCCGGCGGCGGAATCGAAGGAGTCGACGAGATATGAGCGACGCAGCACGAGTCCCGATCTCTACCTGGGCGGCCCGGCGCAAGCGCGTCGTGGCCCAGGCGCTCGCTGCCCACATCGGCAAGGTCGAGGCGCAGAAGCGGCGCCCCTTGGCCGAGTGGGACCACCTCTGGCAGACGTTCCAGCGCGCGCCTAGCCGCTAGGAGAGCATCATGGCGAGCAAGCTCAGCTTCGGCGGCATCTACACCTCAGTCCCGGGGGCCTACAGCCGGGTGGACCGCAGCGGTCTGGCGGTCTTCTCGCCTCTGGCCACCGGCGTTCTCGCTCTGGTCGGCGAGTGCGAGGGCGGGGGCGGGGGCGGCGGGACCGTTGTCCAGACCTTCGACAACCCGCAGGAGGCCCGGGACGCTATCAGGTCGGGCCCCCTGCTCGACATGTCCCTCCTGGCCTTCGATCCGTCCAACGACGAGCGCATGGGCGGAGCGCGCCAGGTGCTCGCCGTCAAGATCAACCCGTCCGCACCGTCCATCGTCACCATGGCGAATCTCGACGGGGACGCTCTCCTCGTGACCTCGCAGGAGTCCGGCCTCTTCACGAGCCAGATCAACGTGGAGAAGGCGGCGGGCGGGGTCCTGGGCTCGGCGTTCATCGAGACCTTCGAGTCGACCACGAACCTCTACGACGACCTCGGGGGGGTGGCTTGGTTCACCCTGCTCTACACGGCGGGCTCCTACACGGCCATGGCGGCGACGGTGGGCGTGGACGCGTCCGGCAACCCGGACAAGGTCACGGCGGCAGGGACGCTGTTGGAGGCCGCGGGTGAGGCGAGCGCTACGGCCTTTGCCGCTGGCGAGCGCGTGACGATTCCCGCATCCGCCGGCGCAAACGTCGGCAAGATCGTGACGGTCTACGGCATCAACAGCGACGGCGAGCCGGACACCGAGGATCTCACGCTGGACGGGGAGGGCGGCTATGCCCCGGCCGGCAACGAAAAGCACTGGCAGCGCGTCACCGCAGCAACCATCGACGTCGGCGTCGCCGGGGCGAACGTCCTGATCCAGGACGAGTCCGGCTCTACTGAGCTGACGATGGCCTTTGCTGCCGCCACAACGACGATCGGGCGCAGGGTGCTCACCTCCGTCCCCGTCGCCAACCGCCCGATCTCCCTCGCCTCCGACGGGGCGACGACGGACCCGATCGTGGTGCGCGGCCTTGACATCGCCGGCAACACCCGGGTCGAGGCCGTCACCCTCAACAACGCCCTGGCCGTCATCTCCACGGAGAGTTGGAGCCGCATCGACAGCCTGGAGATCGGCGGTCTCCCCGCGGCCCGCAGCCTGACCATGACCACGGCCGCGGTGGACGCGCGCAACACCTCGACCACGGGCGCGGCGACGTCCCGGCTCCTGTCCGCCACCCAGGTGGGCGCCTTCAACCTCGGGGACCGGGCCGAGATCGTCTCCGCCGCCGCCGGCGACACATCCCTGACCGTCCGCATCTGGGGCCTCGACGCAGCGGGGGACTACCAGACCGAGGACCTCGTCACCGACGCCACCGCAGGCACAACCCGAGTCACCGGCACCCTGACATGGTCCGCCGTTTTCGGCGGCGAGCTGATCGGGGGGGTCTACCCCACTGGGATTATCACGATCTCGGATGAGGTCCCGACGACGGTGCAGAGCATCGTGGCGACCCGGCTGGAGTCCGGCGTGCTCGCCGGGGCAACCAGCGGCATCCACGGCCTGCGGATCCCCGTGGCCAACACCACGATCACCCTCGTCTCCGACGGCGCCACGACCCGGAGCGTCCTCGTCGAGGGCCTCGACACGGCCGGAGCGGCGCAGCGCGAGGTCATCGCCCTCACCGGCGCAGCGGCCGTCACCACAGCTGAGAGCTGGAGCCGCATCGACGCGGTCTATACCGGCGACGTTGAGGCGGCCCGGACCGTAGCGGTAGGCAGCACCTACACGATCCCCGGCGGCTACACGACGATCCAGCAGCTCGCGGACGCGTACAACGCCAGGGACGGCTTCACCGCCACCGTCGTGACCACGGCGCCCCTGACGAACCTGATCTCCGAGCTGGACATCCTGTCCGCCGCGGGGGCCGCAGCTGCCCGCGACATCCTGGGTATCACCGTGGACTTCGACGCGGACCTGACGGAGATGATCCGGCGGGTCAACGCGCAGTCCTCGCTGGTCACGCTCAGCCGGCCCGACGGCGCGACCACCGTGCCGACGAACACCCTCGTCCCGGCCTGGCTCACGGGCGGGAGCGAAGGCGTCAGCACGAACGCGCACTGGATCGTGTCCTTCGGGACGACTCTGCCGGGGACCTCGCTGCCCCTGACCATCGTCCCCCTGTCCAGCTCTGCGGCCGTGGCCGCGCTGCTCGACGCTGCACTCATCCAGCGCGAGGGCGCGCAGAAGCGGGAGGCAGACGGCAAGGTCGGGCTTGCCTCGCTCGTGACGAAGGCCAACGCCCAGGCCGCCCTGCAGGCGATCGCCAGCCGCCGGATCTCGGGCTACGGCCAGGACATCAAGCGCTACAACGCGGCCGGCACCCTGACGTGGTTCCCGCCCTACGCGCAGGCCGTGCTCGCTGCGGGCATGCAGGCGGGGGCCGCCACCGTGGGCGAGCCGCTCACGCGCAAGTTCGCCAAGGTTGTGGACGTCCGGCAATCCTCGACGTGGGATCCGATCGCGGACGCCGACGACATGCTGGACATGGGCCTCTGCTTCCTCGAGGAGGTCTCCGGAAAGGGCTTCCGCTGGGTGCGCGGGATCACGACCTGGCTCGCCGACGACAACCTCGGCAGCACCGAGCAGAGCGTCAACCACGCCGTCAACGTCTTCGTCCGCAACCTCCGGGACGGCGTCGACGCGATCATCGGCGCGGTCAACTTCGCGGGGACCGAGGCGGCCTGCAAGGGCGTCGTCCGGGCGCAGCAGGAACGGGCTCTGTCGGCCGGCGAGATCACGGCGTTCAACCCGGCGACCTTCACGCAGACCGCGGACCAGATCAAGATCAGCATGGAGATCGTGCCGCCGATCCCCTGGAACTTTGCACCCATCGACGTGCATCTCGTGCTTGAGCTGAGCTAGGAGCAGGACCATGGCATCCCCCAGAGGACGAGTTCTTTCGGGCGCGCGCATCGCCGTCCTGCTCAACGGCCAACGGGTCGGGTGGGCGACCAACATCGAGGTACGGGAGCAGTGGGATCTGCAGCCCGTGAGGGTGCTGGACGAGATCGAAGTGATCGCGCACGAGCCGGCGGGCTACACCGCGTCCGTCAACATGGGCACCCTGACCCTCGTCGATGAGAGCATGAAGTCGGCGGGCTTCATGCCCGTGGCCGGACGCGAGCGGGGGTCGAGGCTGCGCAACGCGTTGACCCTCGACGAGCTGACCCTGACCTGCAACGACTACGACGGCGAAGTTCTCTGGGTGGTGCTCGGCGTCAAGATCGCGACGCAGAACTTCTCCGTCCAGGCGGGCGCCCTCTCGGCCACCCGCGTGGACGCCCTCGCCCGCTCCGTGCTGGAAGCCCACGAACTGTAGGAGACGATGATGAAACTGGGAGGAGGATTCCCCGGCACTCCGGGCGAGTCGGATCTCGTCGCTGCCCGCGAGATCCAAGAGGACGCCCGCAGGCGGGCCGGCTTCACCGACCTGACGCAGCGGGAGGCGGTCTGGGCCGTGAAGGTGACGGACCCCGTGACGGGCAAGGAGTGCGAGGGCAGCTTTCGTTCCAGGATGCCCACGCTGCGCGAGCGTAGCGGCATGGCGCTCGTGAAGGCCGGTCTCACCGGCGGCCTGCCGTGGGCGAGCTTCGACGCCCAGGACCAGAACAGGTTTTCCATGCTCGCAGCCTTCTCGGTGTGTCTCGTCGAGGTGCCATTGTGGTTTGAGGATCCCGAGGACTTCATGACGGACGATGTCCCGACGGCTGTCTACACGGGACTGAGCCGTCACTTCCGGGAGTTCTTTCGACTCCGCCTCGGTGGAGAGAGAGGCGGAGGACCGGCTCAAGAACCCGGTCTGTCGACTGCTCAGGATCAGGGCTGAGAACACGGGCCGCCCCGTCCACGGGGGCGATGATCCGACCCTGAGAGAGCTGCTGCTGGAGCAGGTCGAGCGGAATCTCTGGGCGAAGGAGCGGGATGGCCCGCCCCCGGCGAAGCCAGGGGAGCCTCTCGTGACGGGCGATCCCGTCGTCGACGATCTGAATCGGAGGCTGGCCAGCGGCGAGAAAATCGACCTCAACACCGTGAGGCTCTAATGGGCGAGATCGTGATCAGCGGCCGCGGGGTAGAGCTGCCAGGCGTTGAGGTGGACAGGTCGCTGTCCCTCCTGGGCCACTCTCGGGCTCGTCTGCCCGAGGAGGACATCCACCGTATTATCCTGCACCACGACGCGGCGCTGAGCGCCCGTTCCTGCTACCGGATTTTGGCCAAGCGCGGCCTATCGACGCACTTCGTCATCGACAACGACGGGACCATTTACCAGTTTCTCGACCCGGGCCTGCGCCAGGCGTGGGCCTCTGGCAGCGTTCACGGCAAGAGGCGGGATGAACACCGCCTCATGCCCAACGAGACCAGCTTCAACCGCGGCTCCGTCGCCATCGACTTCTCGAATGCGTGTGAGCTGCGCTGGGCGAAGCGGTACAAGCCCCCCCGCCCCGTCCTGACGCAGCATATGCACCGCGGGCGGGTGAAATGGCTCGGGCTGTACCCCGGCCAGGTCGCAGCCTGCGTCGCCCTCTGTCGCCTCCTATGCGACGAGTTCGACATTCAGCGGGCCGTCCCGCTCGCCGACGACGGATCGGCCCTCCTGCAAGTTCTCGACCCCGTCCCCTCGGGAATCGTGGGCCACCTCCACCTCACGCGGCGCAAGTACGACCCCTTCGGCCTCGACTGGCCCGCGTTCGAGACGGAGGTAGCCGGTGGCTGAGGAGCGCGATCGCACGGTCCTGGAGTTCGAGGCGGACGTCAGCAAGATCAAGTCGATCGGCGAGGAGATCAACAAGGCCATGGACGTCCGGCCGCTGGAGCGGCTGGAGGAGCAGGCGAAGGGCCTGGATACGGCCTTCAGCGGCCTCGTCGACAAGCAGATCGAGCTGACGAAGGAGCTGCTGGGGATCGACAAGGGCACGGATGCCTACCGCAAGCTCAAGGACATGCTGCGGGACGTGTCGCAGGAGGCGAACACCGTCCGATCTGCCCTGTCGAATGTTCAAAAGCAGGCCACATCGATCGGCGGCGGTGGCGGTGCTCGCGCCGCCAATGCAGAGGCGGCCTTCGACAGCAAAATCGGCATGGCGGGGCTCTCGGGCGCGCAGACGGGGTCGAGAGCAGTCTTGGGCGGGGCGTCAGCTATATCGGGCGCGCCTCTGTCGGGCGCCATGGAGCAGGGGGCCCAGGCGGTGGCCTCGTCGGGTGCGGGCCTCGGGGGCACGTTCGCTATTGCCGCGATCCCGATAGCGATGGACATGATGCTGGCCGCGATGGCAATGCGCGCCGCCGAAAGCATCTACCCAGCGGGGATAGCGTGGGCGGGCGCAAGGATGCAGGCCCGGCCCCACGTCAGCACGCTCTCGATGGCTGACGCCGGAGCGGCGTATGGCCTCGACGTCACCCAGACGCTCGGGGCCGCTGCCGGCCTTGGGCGCTCGATTGGCGCGCCTGCCACATCGCAACAACTGCGCGTCGCCCTGGCCATGCAGCAGCTCGGCATCGATCAAGGCACGACGGGCGGCCTGTTCCGTGTCTACCAGCCAGGGCGGGGCGCATCGGGCGATCCGATGCAGGCCATGGCGCAAATGTACTCGCAGGCGACCGCTGCCGGGCTTTCCGGGTCAGCGCGCTCCGAGTACATGGCCCACGTCGTCAACACTATCCAAGGCGCCGGCCAGGGCGGTGCAACGATCGATGTCGGGAGCCTGTTGACGCTGGAGGACCGCCTGGGCGGCTCTGGCTTCGAGAGCATCCATGGGGCTCGGGTGGCAGGGGGGATGGCCCGGGGCGCGATGGGCGTCGGCCGCTCTGGCCCCCAGGACGCCCTCGGCGTCGCCATGCTGCGGGCTGCGGGATATCGCGGCGGCGGTGCGGAGAGCTACGCTGAGGCCACGTTGCAGATGCAACGAGACCCCGCTGGCGTGGCATCGAAGGCGCTGGAGCGGATCATGGGCGGTCTGCCGGGAGGAGAGTCCCAGCGCGCCATGTTTTTGCAACGCATCCTCGGCTCGGCGGCCTTCGGGGGGGTCCAGATCGGCCCGGACCAGGCGATGGGCCTGGCCATGGGTCTCTCATCGGGGCGCGGGGGGGCGATGGCCACGATCAACGAATTGATCGAACAGGGTGCATCGCAGGCAGGCGAGGCAGGGATGGACCTACCGCAGCACGCGGCTCGGCTCGGCTCCCAGCGCGCCAGAGTGGGCGCCCAGATTGCCCCCACCATGCTCACCCTGGCGGAGGCGCAAACGAATCTCGCCGAGGCGGCGGTGCAGCTTGCGCCCGCCCTCCTCGTTCTGGCACAAGGGGCCCGCGGAGCGACCGGGGCGCTGCGAGACTTCGTGGCATGGGTGAAAGAGCACACGAAGGGCGGGAAGGGCGGGAAGGGCGGGAAGGGCGGGAAGGGCAAAGGCGCGGGCAAAAACGTAAAGATCCCCCACCATCCCTATGAGCCAGACACAGGCGGGCTGGACCTGTCCACTGAGCCGGTCTCGTACACGCCAGACTTCGACGGATGACGACTCGCCACTACGACAACGCCTACCTCGATCTGTTCGCCCACGTCGGCGGCCGGATTAGGATCGGCGCCAGCATGCGCCCCAACCCAATCGTCTCCGTGGAGACCTCGGGCAAGAGTCTGAAGGCGGGAAAGTTCGCAGGGTCTGCTACAGTGACTCTGCGAGACACGGCGCAGCTGCGGGCGGCCGCAGGCGGCAGGAAGCTCATCGACTACCTCCGCGATGACGACTGGGCAATCCTGTACTCTGGCGAGGCCGGCGGCTTCTCGGATCTGGAGCTGCTCGCCCTCGACACAATCACGGAGCACACCCAGGTCCGGGGCGGCGGTCCGACCGTGACCCACTACCAGCTCGCGTTCCGGGACTGGGCGAAGGTCATCGACGACACCGAGGTCTGGTTTTGCGAGTGGGGGAAGGCTCCGAACTACGCGGGCGCCAACTACTTCGACCTACTGCAGCAGTACAGCGGGCCGCCCGATCAGGTGTGCAAGAAGCTGGTCGACGGCTTCCTCTCCCCGCGCGCCGGAGATGCGGGCGTCTGGCAGCTGCCCCCAGGGCTCGCATGGGAGTTCGGGGCGCTGGAAAGCGTGGCGCTGGAGCGCATCGCCGAGCCCGTCGGCGTCGCGCAGATCATGGACACCTCGTTCTACGTCGCCAAGGCGAGGGGAGCGGGCTTCCAGGCTTCGCCGCCTGGGTCATCGTTCGGGCTGGCGAGCCTGTTGCGGGAGTGGTCGAATCCCATCATGAACGAGCTTTTCTTCGATGTCCGGGCCGGTGGGGATGGGCGGGTGCTGCCGTGCATGATCATGCGCGAGCAGCCCTTCCCTGCCTACCTGGAGGACTCATGGAACGCGTGGGGGCAGCTGCCGGTGGTGACGGTTCCCCGGTCCGCGGTTCTCTCGTCGTCTCTCTCGATCGGCGGCGCCGAGCGCTTCAACGTCTTTTCGCTCATGCCCGACAACGAAGTCCTCTCCCAGATGGAGCAGAAAGGCATGTACCCCCCGACCTACGCGCCCGGGAGCGTGAAGCGTCACGGGATCAAGAGCTACGAGGTAGGGACGCGCTATGTGTCCATGCTGCGCGGAGACGATCCCGAGGAGCTGCCCGACGGCCAGCCCGTCGACGAGCCCCGTCGCTGGATGTGGCTCCTGCACTCGTGGCACGGGATCGGAGCGGAGCTGAAGTCGGGAAGCATCGAGCTGCGGGGGGCGTGGCCCAACATTCGCATCGGTCGCCGCCTGACGGTCGGGCGGGGCCCCACGCCCCAGCATGATCCCGAGCGGCTCAACGTCTACATCGAGGGCGTCAGCCGGGTGTGGGATCCCGGGGACGGGTGGAGGACAACGGTGGACGCCGTCCGGGGCTACAACGGCGATGACTCGGTTGTGCGCCGCCTGATCGGCCTCCATTTCTCCGACCTGCAGTCAAGCGTCGCCGAGGAGACGGCGGAGATTGGGGGCGCAGTCCGGGCGACGAGCTGGGCTCCGCCGGCCCTAGTCCCACAGGCGGGCGGCTTCTCGGCGGCGGCCCCCCTCGGCCTGATCCCGACGCAGACGGTTGTCCCCCGCGGCAGGGACGTGCTCGCTGGTCCCGGTGGTGCTACTCTGGCGGGGCGGAAGGTGTCGAGCTAGGAGGTGTCTGGTGCGCAGCGTTCCCGGAGGCAGCAGGGTTCTCGGCCGTGTCCTGAAGGGCAAGGTGCTACGCGTCTACCTGCCCGACGATCCCGACCACCCGGGCACCGCAGCTCAGACCGTGAGGGTGGGGGCGCTCGGCTCCGACGGCCAGGTCCCCGAGATCGTGGAGCCCAGGATCGCGCGGGAGAATCGTCGGGGCATCGTTTGCGACGTCCTCGTGTTCGGCGACGGTCGTCGCACCCTGCTGAAAATGGTCCCCGTCTTTCCCGGCCGCGGGGGACGAAACGACAGCGACCGCTGGATTCCCCAGGGCACCCGCAACTCCGTCGCCGGGTCGGGGGCGACCGCGACGAAGATGCTCGCCGCAGGCGATCCCGCCCAGGCAATCACCCAACCGAAAGACCTCGACGGCGACACGGTCCTCGTGGAGTTTCTGGACGGCGACTACCAGCACCCATTTATCCGCACCGGCTGCGAGCACTGGCACCCCGAGGAGGCCATCCCCGCCTATCGAGTCCCCAGCGCAGCCCAAGGCCCGGCGAACGAGCGAACGATCCGGCACCGCGGCTCGAAGGTCCGCATCGACAGCGACGGCAGCGTGGAGATCGATGCGACGGGCGCGTCCAGCGGGGTCCTCGACGACAAGGGCGCCGAGGTGACAGGCGCGCTGGGGACGATCACGATCAAGGCGAAGGCCAACCAGATCATTCGCATCGAAGGGGGCAACGGCGCCGCTGGGCGCATCGAACTGGTGCCCACCGGCGGGGTGGCTGCGGCCGATGTGGCGACGGTGGGGTCCGCCGCCAACGCCCCGATGCCAGTCACGCTCACCCCGAGCGCGAACGAGGGCTGGTTTGAGGTGCTGCCGCTGCTGGGCGGCCTGATAGACGCAACGGGTCTTCCTGTCCCCCCCAACCTCTTGCACCTTGGCGCAACTTGGTCGCTGGTATGTACCGCAATGGCGGCCAACGGACTCGCGTCGACGATCACCACCGGCAACTCCAACGTGAGGACGGACTAGGTGGCGGGCTTCATCCGACGGGCGATCTCCGGCACGCTGACTGCCGAAGACGACAACCGCTACTGGCGCAACCTCGGCTACGTCTTCGAGCTGGTCCTCCCCGGCAATTTCCGCGTGGCGATGCCGATCTTGCTCGGCCCGACGGAGTACACGTTCACTCGGGAGTTTACTCAGGACATAGAGATCGCCCAGGACGGCGGCGTACACGTCGCAGAGTACGGGATCATTCAGGGCCGGATACATATCCGGGTGGACCCTGGCGTGGGCCCTCGCCGCCCATGGAATGCGGTGGTGATTCCGGGGCAACGCGGGAGCGTGGTCTCTGCACTCTCGGGTCACAGGCGATGGATGCAGATCCGGGACGAGCTGTTCCTGCGGTACTCTGAGCTAAAGAAAAACCCCTCTACCTCCGCAGACACGAGGCTCATCTTCCATTCGCTCAAGGACGACTCCAGCTACGTCGTCATCCCGTCGGAACTCGAACTCTCTCGGCAATCGTCCGCCGCCGCCGCCTATCCCTACTCCGTGGATATGACCGCCGTCGAGAAGTGGGACGGCGCCCGCCCGGAGCTTGTCGGTCCCGACCGTGGTCTCTTCGACATGCTGGCCGATCCCGCCCGCCAGATCCGGTCTGCGATCCAGCTTCTGGACGCGACCATCGACGACGCGACCTTCTACCTGAACGAGGCCCAGCTGGTAGCGACCAGCTGGAACAATGTGATCCGGGACACCGGCCGCCTCGTCGAGTCCCTGGGCACCTTCCTCGCTGGCGTCGACAGCCTGATCCGTATCCCGTACACGACCGTCACGGCCCTAGCCTTCGCGTATGACCGCCTCGCTGGGGCTGCCGACGACTGGGGCGCCCTGAGCTACAGCGCCCGGACGTGGGCGAGGGGGATGGAGCAGCGGCTCAACCTCCTGGCGATGTTCCCCGCCGAGTTTTCCCCGACCCTGGATGCCAGGGAGCGCAGGCTGGCCCTCGCCAGGGCGAAGGAGGCCGGCTACTCCCCGCAGGAACTTGCCTCAGCGCCAGGGACGATCGGAGGGTCGGGGGCGAGGGCAACGGACTACCTGCGAGCGGCCGCAGCAAACGCCACCGCAGCCCCCGGCGGCTACTCCGGCTGGGTGGAGATCTGCGTCGACGCCTTCACCGCCCCCGAGGCCATCGCTGCCAGGTACGACGTCGATTGGGCCATCGTGGCCGCAGCGAACGGCCTGAGGCACCCCTACTTCTCCGACGCCGGCCTCCCTGGAACGGTGGGGCCCGGCGCCAAGATCGTGGTCCCCGTGGCCGCATCGGACACCCGGGCGATGGCAGGCATCAGCCGCGGCGAGGGCTACGGGACGAGCCGGCAAGCCGAGCTGTTCGGTCGGGACCTCCTGCTGGACGATGCGGAGGGCCTGGCCGTCGACACCCGCTACGGCGCCCTGGACTTCGCCCTCGTCGAGGGCGTGGACAACGTGGTCCAAGCCGTCGGCATCCGCCTGCAGACGACGCAGGGGTCCAACCTGGCCTACCCCACCTTCGGGCGACTGGACTTCGTCGGCCGCGTCGCTACTCTGGAGGCGGCCCTGCTCGCCCGGGTGGACACGCGCCGGACCCTGCTCGAAGACCCGAGGATCCAGGAGATCAAGCCCCTGGACATCGTGGCAGAGGCCGACTCCGTCAGCGTTGACGCGACCCTGCTCCTCGCCGACTGGAGCACGACGCGCGCCCAGGGGAGGCTGTAGTGACTCGATTCCAGACCAAGCAGCGGACCGAGCTTTTGGGCGACATGGTGGCCCGCGTCGTCGCCCGCACCCGGCTGTCTGACCTCCACGACGGCGCGGTCGGCAAGCAGATCCTGGCTGCGACCGCCGTGGAGCTCGAAGACATCCACGACCAGATGGCGGCCTTGCTAGCGCTCTTCGACCCGGCCACTGCGGAGGGGGAGGACCTCGACGCCCTCGCCCGGGTCTGGTCTCCGCTGGGGCTCGCCGGCAGGGCCGGGGCGGTGGCGGCGACTGGCGCAGAGACCTGCACGCGGAACTTCGGCGCCGGAGCGACGATCATCCCCCGCGGCACCGTGTTTGCCGCCCCGGGCACCGGGACGAGCCCGGACGTGACCTTCGAGACGACAGCGGAGGCCACGATCCCGGCGGGCCTCCCTCCCCTGGTGGTCAACGTGGCGATCCGTTGCCTGACCCCGGGGACCATCGGCAACGTGGGCGCCACTGCGATCTCGAAGAAGTTCACGGCCGTAGCGGGCCTCGACGCCGTCTCGAACCTCGTCGCCCTGAGCAACGGACAGGACGAGGAGAGCGACGACGCCGTCCGGGGCCGGATCTGGGAGTACCTCTGGAGCCTGGCGGGCGCAGGGACGCCCTGGGCGCTCGCCTTCTTGGCCCGGACCATCGGCGTCGCGGTCCATGCCGACGACGTCCAGGGCGCAGCGGTGAAGGTTTACGAGAGCGACACTTCCGCCGTCCGCCGCTGCGTGTTCGCCCGGGCGCTGGAGTATCCCGCCATGCCCGGCGTCACCGACCTCTACATCGACGATGGCACGGGCTTCACCGGCGTCGGGGCGGCCCAGCTCTTCACGACCGTGGCAAACCAGATCCTCGTCACCAGCGCGACGGGAGGGGAGCGGCGGATCCAAACGGGGTTTTGGCCGGTGCGGGTCCACAGCCCCTTCACGCTGGAGATCCAGCTCCTGGGGGCCGGGGCATGGGTGGCGCAGGTCGAGGGTGTCGACTACACGGTCAACCGCTCCACCGGGCTCATCGTCCTGACGACCGCCCTGACAGCGACGGACCGGGTCCGCTGCGGCTACACCTACTACATCGACCTCGTCCGGGCCGTGCAGTACGCAATCGAGGGGGATCCGGCGGACCGTCTGACCTGGCCGGGGGCGCGCGGGGCGGGGGGGATCGTCTACGTCCGTCGCCCGGCGACCATCCAAGTAGCGGTCACTGCGGACCTCACGGTCGCGCCGGGCAAGGACGAGGCCGCGGCCATCGCGCTGGCGGACACGGCCATGGACACCTACATTTCCGCTCTCGACATCGGCGAGGACTTCATTCGCTCCGAAGCGATCCAGCGGATCATGGACATCAGCGGCGTCATCGACGTGGACATCTCGGTGCCGGCGACGAACTACCCGATTGCGTCCTATGAAAAAGCGACGCCTGGGGCGCACACGATAACGTAGCGAGGGCTGAGCATGTCGACTGCTGATTTTTGGGTAGATGCAGCGGACGGGCGGCCGGCGCAGGTCAAGGCCCTCGGTACGCTCGCCATCAACCTCACAAACAACGGCGTTGCGGGCCTCACCCGTCTCTGGTCCGTCGTCGACGCTCCCCCAGGCACCACCGCGGTCTTCTCCTCCGCGACAGCGCCAGCTCCCACCTACGGCCCCCTCGACCTCGCCGGGACGTACATGCTCCGCCTGGCGGTGGACGGCGCGGCCGGCAGCTGGGAGACGGACCCCCAGGTCGACGAGATCGTGGTCCGGGTGCGCAGCGCGGGCATTACCCTCGTGATTCCGGCGGTGGGGGAGACCACGCAGGGGGGCGTGGACGGGTGGGCGGACTGGATCTCGGGCATGAACGATGCCCTGACCCGGCTCTCCGCCGCGCACACGCTGCAGGGGGCCTACGACAACAGCACGCCGCCCAGTATCACCGTCGCCCCCGCCCACGGGCCGCTCAACCTCTACTACGGCGTGGCGGTCGCGACGCCCCTGCTCACCGCCGGGGATATTGGCCTCGCCAACCGGCTCTCCTTCCTCTCCGACGGGCTCCTGAGCCTCACGGGGGCCCTGCAGGTCGCGGGGGAGTACGTCCTCGACGTCAACGACGATGCCGGCGCAGTTGCGGGCTCGGGCCTGCTCCGCCTCCGGGACACGACCAGCGGGTCCTCCATCGTCGTGGCCAAAAACGGCACTACGATCATCACGACGGCGGGCGCCACCAACGACGGGCTGCTCGTTACCTGCACGGCGCCAACGAGCCGGCTCCTCAACGCCACCGCCGGCGCCACCCAGCGCTTCTTCGTCGACAACACCGGCGTCGTCTTCTCGTGGTCGACCGGGGGGGTCTGGGGGCTCGACCTGGACGCCCTCACAACGACCATCGGCCTCGCCCGCTTCCAGGATTCGGCCGGCTCGGGCGGCGACCCGATCAATTTCCAGGTGCTCAATACAGGGGGGATACTCTCTCACTCGAAGGCAGCGGGGGTGGGGCTCGACCTGGACGCCCTCACAACGACCA
>Ga0307928_10000346_pt1 | contig 35253 bp, 58 predicted proteins | sample AceLakmetagen232_FD_201815 | JGI IMG/M metagenome (GOLD analysis project Ga0307928, IMG submission 201815) | Saline water microbial communities from Ace Lake, Antarctica - #232 | ecosystem: Environmental > Aquatic > Non-marine Saline and Alkaline > Saline | place: Antarctica: Ace Lake... | reverse complement strand
TTCTTTCAAGAGCGCGCATTCTATTGTGCTCTCTGATTGTTAATAATTCTAAATTTTCTGGTCTGTTATCTGTTTTATCTCCATTAACGTGATGTGCTATTTCATTTTTTTCTAAATATCTTCCTATTTTTTGTTCTAAAACCCATCTATGTTCTGCTATATATCTGCCACCCTTAATTGCTCTTGGGTGTTTTGGTTTGTAAAGGTAGTAGTATCCGCTAATAAATACTTTCTCCTTATAAGCCTTCTTGTTAGGATTGATTCTTTTCCAATCCGTGTAACATTTTCTGTTGCAAAAAAGGTTTCCCTCTCTTTCATATTTCTTTGTTTTTTTTTGACATTGTTTGCAGGTTATTATTTTCATAACCCAATTATAACAACTTAATCTCTCTCTGTCAATTTAATTTCTCTCATATATTTAATATTATACATATTGCACAATGGTTGTCAATAGGTAGTTTTACTCTGTTAATTGCTTATTGATAATATTTTAAAAATAGTCTATAGTTAGTTTATATGAAAATCCAAGAGCAAATTTTTCAGATTTTTCAAAAACTAGTTTTATAATGTGGGGGGTTAATCGTAAACTCCAATGCTCTTGGTCGGTTACCCCCCGACCTTATATTTATGACAAATGGTTGGATTAAGTTACATAGACAATTTATAAAATGGGAATGGTTTGAAGAACCTAAAACTATGTGGGTGTTTCTTAAGTGTTTATTGTTAGCAAACCATGTTGATAAAAAATGGCAAGGAGTTTTGATTAAATCTGGATCACTTATAACTAGTTATGAAAACCTTTCATCTAATAAAGCAAAAGTTTCAGTACAATCCGTAAGGACTTCATTAAAAAGGCTAAAATCAACAGGCGAATTAACAATCAAAACTACTAACAAATATACTTATATAACAATAAATAATTGGAAGAAATATCAGCAACTAACAGGCAATCTAACAAACAATCAACAAACAACTAACAAACAACTAACAACAAACAAGAATGATAAGAATGTAAAGAATATTAATATAAATATTAATAGGTCAAAAACCTATGGAAATAAATTTGTAAATTATTCAATTAAAAAATTCAATTCCATGTATGGGTTTAATCCAATAGATAATAAACCAAGACAGGCTAGTTGGGCATTTATACAGAAAATTAAAGGTAAAATACCTAAAGAAAAATTAAATGATGAAAATTTATTTAAAGCTATTGATATTTTTTTTAATTGGGTAGAAAAACAAGATAGTTTACAGTCTATTAAAAATATAGGAGCTTTGAGAAGAAATATTGATGTATTTTATTCTCAAGTAAAATAATGGCAAATTCATACAAACAAAACAAAGAAAATAAAGACAGAAGAATTAATAGAATTAATTTTTTAGAAACTACAATAGAGGTTAAACAATGGTTAGCTTGGATATCTTTACCAGAATATGAAAAAAATAAAATAAAAACTGAATGGAATCAGTATTACAAAGATGTTTTAAAAACTAAACCATATTTTAGGTATTTAGAAATGGTAAAGGCTTGTGATACTGATAACAAACAAAGAATTAAAGAATTAAAATTAGAAGCTAGAGAGAGTTGGCAAGCAAATAATTATGATTTAAAAGAACCAAACCAAGCTAACGGTGATGAGTTGGTAAATAATTATAAAGTTATTCAGTATATGGATTTAAAAACAAAACTTAAATATCAAGATGTAGAGTATGGGGAAGCTGCTAGTATTTTTAATTAACATTTTAAAATGATATAATATTTTTATGATTAAATTTGCAATTATTTCTGTACTATTTTTTATTATTGGCTATTGGTCTGGATCAAGAGATTTTAAAGAAGAAGTAAAAGAAAAAAAAGAGATTATAAGGGATAAAATAAAAAAACGAAGTAAAATAAAACCTGGAGTAATTCCATTTAAAACTCCAGAAGATTTTGAGGATGAAAGGTCCGGAGATAAAGCTTTAGAAAAGGAATGGAGGTCATCAGGAAAAGCAGATGTTATAGAATTTTATGAAAATAAATAATAAAACTAATCTCTGTATATTTTGTAATCAGGAGGTTACTAAGGGCAGGTGTAAAGAATGGGATACTGAAACTGGTAAAGTTTATGGTTGGGCTTGTGAGGGGTGTACTGGCATGGTTCATTATGGAGAGTTTACAACTGATGCTATAAAAACCGACAGAAAGAAATATAAAAAAGAACTGTTGCAGCCATTTAGGCAGGGACAAATATCTAAAGAATATCTGGATGCATATCCTAAACAAGCTAAGGGAATGATAAAAGAAGGTATTATAACTAAGAAGCAAGCAAAGCAATCTAAAGAGGTATGGAAAGGTGTGATATAATAAAATTATGGCAGAACAAAAAGCCCAAACTCCACAAGCACCAAGTAATGTAGCACCACCTCCACAATATTCAATTTCTCAATTTCAACAATATATACAGCTATTTGGCTTATTTAATGGCGGTACTGCTAAAAGTATTGTTGTATCACAGCAATTCTTAGACTGGTATAGAATTCAAGTTAAACAAGTTGCTAAAAACTTCAACATACCAGAAGGAAAAGGTAATTCAAAAGATGAATTTATGGGTGTTGAACTAATTGTAAATGAAGTTCAAATTAAACCAAATAAATCCCCGAACAATAAATAAAGATAAGTTTAAAAAACTTGTTCAATCAATCAAAGACTTCCCTAAGATGTTAGAGTTAAGACCTATTGTTGTTGATAAAGATGGTGTTATTCTTGGTGGTAATATGAGGTTTAGGGCATTACAAGAGCTTAAAATGGATATAAAACCGACTTGGATCAAAGTTGCTGATAAATTAACCGATGAAGAACGAAGAAGGTTTATAGTAGAAGATAATTTAGAGTTTGGTTTGTGGAACTTTGATGAACTATCTACCCAGTATGATGTTGATGAGTTATTGGAGTGGGGATTTAGTGAGAAAGACCTAAAAATAGAAACGGAAATTGAAGAGGATGAAGCACCAGAGGTTAGTAGCGAACCTGCTATATCAAAACTAGGTGAGGTGTATCAACTTGGTCGTCATAGATTAATGTGTGGTGATGCAACCAAGATTGAAGATGTAGAGAAGCTGATGGATGGTAAGAAGGCAGATATGGTTTTTACTGATCCGCCGTATTTAATGGGATTTACGGGTAATGTTCACGCAGATGGAAGTAAGAGTCATAATGCAAAGCATGGAGCAATACTTAACGACAAAATGAGTAAGGCTGATGGAGATCAATTCATATATGATATTATTGAAATAATAAATACTTTTTGTACTGGTGCTTATTATGTTTGTTTTTACAGGCTCGGTTTAGATTACATCTTCAAGGCAATGGAAAAACTATCTATGAATTACAAAGCTCTCATTATTTGGAGTAAGGGAAACCACACATTGAGTAATAGCGATTACATGAGTAAATATGAACCAATTGTTTATGGGTGGATAAAAGAACATAATTTCTACGGGGATAGAAGTAACTTTGATATTTGGGAAATAGATAGAACTAAAAAGAACGAACTCCACCCAACCATGAAACCAATAGCTCTATGTGCTAAGGCTATAAAGAACAGTAGTAAGGAGGATGAGATAGTACTTGATCTCTTTGGTGGCTCAGGCTCTACTCTAATAGCTTGTGAACAAACAAACAGAAATTGTTATATGATGGAGCTAGACCCAAATTACTGTGATGTAATAAGAAAAAGATATTATAAATTTATAGGAAAAGAGGAAGAATGGAACCTAAAATAAATCAGGGAAAAATTAGGGATGAGAAAGGTAGGTTCCCAAAAGGAGTTAGTGGAAACCCAACTGGAGAAAATGCTGGTCGTCCTAAAGGTAGTGGTATATCAATCACAACTGAGATTAAAAAGAAATTAGAAGAAGTACCAGAAGGAAAGAAAGCTACTTACTTACAGCTATTAATTAATAGAATAATGAAGGAAGCTATACAGGACGGAGATCAACAAATGATAGGCAAGATTTGGAACTATGTTGATGGTATGCCAAAACAACAAAGTGAAATATCAGGAGTTGATGGAAATGCAATAGAAGTAATTGTTAAAAGATTAGATGAAAATACAGATTAATCTACAATCAAAACAAGATGATGCTTTAAAAGCCTCGTATATTCAACCAGTAACTTTCTACGGAGGGCAAAAAGGCGGTGGGAAAAGCTTTTTAGTTAGAGCTAGGGAAGTATTAAGAAGATTAGAATTTAAAAACACTCACGGAACGATAATTAGAAAAACATTCCCTGAACTTAGAGCAAATCACATTTTACCAATGTGGCAGGATTATCCAGAACTTAGAAAGTATTACAGTAAGTCAGATAAAACCATATATTATCCCAATGGCTCAACAACTTCATTTAATCACCTTCAATACACAGATGATGTGTATAACTATCAGGGAATTGCATTAGATGATATTAGTATTGATGAGGTTACTCAACACGAGGAAGATGTATTCAGAATTTTAAGAAGCTCAAATAGAAGAAGTAATACAGATAAGGATTGTAAAATAACTCCAACAATGTTTTTAACAGGAAACCCTTTAGGAGTAGGACACCAATTTATTAAAAGGTTATTTATTGATAAAAACTTCAAAGATAGAGAAAAAGAAAGTGACTTTTTATATATTAAGGCAAGTATTAAAGACAATCCAAAACTATTAGAAGTTGATCCTGAGTATATAAACAGGCTTCAGGCGTTACCAGAGCAACAGAGAAGGGCTTATTTAGAGGGTGACTGGAATATTGCTGCAGGTTTAGCTTTTACAGAACTTTCAAACTCAGTACATTTAATTGAACCATTCAAACTTGAAGGGAGTGTTAAGTATTTTGGCAGTTATGACTATGGATTTTCCCATCCCTTTGCTTTTATATTATTTGCTATTACCACCGAAGGTAAAATATATGTAGTTGATTATCTAAAGAGACATAATAAACGACCTGATGAACAGGCAAATATGATTCTTAACATGATTAAAAACTACAAGCATATATATATTCATTGTGGTACTGATATCTGGAGCAATAAAGATGGAAGATCAACTATTTACCAAGAAATGAGTGAGATTTTAAGAGGGAAGGCAACATTAATTAAGGCATATACAGACAGGATAGATGGAGTAAATCAAATAAGAAAAAAGATAGCATTTATTGGTACAAAAACTGGTGAACCTCAGGTAAAATTCTTTAAGTCTTGCATAGATGTTTTAGATAATATAAAATCCATGCAGTTTGATATGAAAAGACCAGAAGATGTAATCAAAGTTGATGCTGATGAAAATGGAGAAGGTGGAGATGATTTATATGATGCCTTTAGGTATGGAGTTATGGGAGTAGTTTACCCACCTAAAGAAAAAGAAAGCGATGTTGATTACCACAGCGGTCAATACTTATTAAACCTAGTAGAAGAAAAAAATAAATATAATGAAAGCGGTCAAATATGGCGTTAATCTTAACTGAAAAACAAAATATAGCAGAATTTATTTATAAGACACTTCAAAAACACTTTGAAAATAAATATGTTAATTTAAGAGTTAGAGTTACAGTTGTTGCTGATTTAGAGAAATGGAGGACAGAAGTTAAAGAGATTTGGAATCAGAAAGAAAATGAAAAGTTTTATTCCGTTTATTTTGATAGTGAATTTATCTGTAGAGTTGGTAGTGCTACATCCCCTAAAAGACTTGAAGTTGAATTTCTAAAAGGAGTATTAGAGGCATACGAAAACAATAGAATATTTTTTAATCTCGCTGATTACAAAGAGGAAACAGAGCTATTAAAACAAGTTACTCACGATAAAAAAGAAGATAAAAGAAATAAAAAGTTAAAAATTGACAAATTAAATGTCAACCCTATTGTTAAGGAAACTCTCAAACAATTAGAGGATGAAAAAGATGAAACTTATACTGCCAAATGACGCAGATTTATTGGAGAAAGAATTATATAACTTTCTTGTAAGTGGTTTAAATGAACCACAAACTACCGCTTATTTATATTCCAAAGTAAAAGACCCAATTAATAAATTTATAATGGCTTATGTATTTGAAATGAAAAATACTAGGCAAGAAGCTGAAATAGCCACAGGTTTGTCAAAAGCTACAATTTGGTACAGGATTAAGATGTTGAAAAAAGAGTTGGGGAAATACGCTAAAGAAATACACCTTATTTAAACCTTTTAATTAAACTACTGATAAACTGAGTTTATTACCAAATATTATTTTATATATGATTACAGATAACGAAAAACAATCAATTATTAGTATTTTATTGAAAAGATATGATATAGCCAAGAAGTTCACGAAAGACAAATATATCAAACAAGCAGTCCAGGCGATGAAAGATTATGATATTAACGAGGAAGAACAGGATATATCATCAAGCACAAACAGACATTCAATTGATGTAAATAAGAGATATGAAATGAAAATTCCTATGATTTTCACAAATACAGAAGCTATGAAAGCATCTTTATTTGAAAGATTACCTGACCTTATTGTTGGTGGTAGGGGTAAAGATGATGAGGAAAAGAAGATGGTAGTAGAAGCAGCTTATGAATATTTAAAAGACAAATTAGACTTATTAGAATTTGCAGACCAAGCAGCTCATTGGTTTTTACTTACCGGATTCTGTTCAGCTAAACTAGGATTTTTAAACAGAGGTGGAGAGGAAGAATTAATGGATGAGCAGGGACAAGCTATGGTAGACGAGCAAGGACAGCCAATTACAGAGGTTAATTATGATTATAATGACCCAACTGTTGAAACATTAAACCCAACTAGAACATTTTATTCACCTGAAAGTCATTTTGATTATAAAGCAGAGAAAATGCCTTATTATGTTTATGATAAATTAATGACTCCCCAAGAGATTAAATATACTTATGATATTGAGATTGAAGCCGATACATCACTTGAAAGTTTAGACGAGGAACAAGTTGATTATGATAAAGATGATAAAGAGAAACCAAAAGAAATGGTTAAGGTTCATTTTTACTGTGGAGAGTTACCATTTGGAAACCAAGATGAGTTTGAAGAATGGGATATTGAGTATGATCCATATAAAATCTATTACATATTATTTACACAGGAGAAGATACTTTATGCAACCGATAAAGAAGATAAATATCTAAAACTTTGTAAGTGGTACGGACATCCATCACAATTCTTCGGATTTGGGTTAGGTAAAATAGGTAGACAATTTCAGATAGAAAAAACCATAAGGAGAGGTCAGCAAATTAGAATGGCAGATGTTGCAGCTTTTCCAAAATATGCAATTAAAAATGACGATGATATTAATGAAAAAGATTTACTTGATCCAAGAATACTAACTGTTTTAAAATATGCCTCACAACAACCTACAATTTTACAGCCAGGTAATTTGTCAGATATAGTTACAGCAAACTCACAACAAGCTGATGAAGATGCTCAAAAGGCTTTTGGGATTTTAGATTTAGGGACAGGATCACAAAGCTCAACGGTTGATACAGCAACAGGACAGACTATTTTTGCACAGGCTGCAAGTAGAAGAATTGAATTTGCTAAAAAAAGATTTATGTCATTTTATAGGGAGGTTGTAATTGGACTTCTTAAACTTTGTGCTGAACATTGGGACGAAGAAAAAGTTGTATCAATAATGGGTAATGATGGAGAAGAAAAAGAAATTACATTATCAAGAGAAAGCCTTAAGGGAATTAATTTTGATAGAGATGTCAATATTGATATTGAAACTGTATCAATTAATAAAGATGTAGTTAGACAACAGTATATAGCTTTGTATGATAAGACAAAAGATGATCCAATAATAAACAGAAGAGCATTAATTACTGATATGCTTACTAGGGGTTTTGATACTAAAGACCCTGAAAGATATTTGAAAGATGCTGAGGTAGAAGAAGGAACTGTTTTAATTAATCCACAAACTCAAGAGCAATATATAGTAGATAAGGGTGGCAATTTGGTATCACAAAAACAAGAGGATGAAATGGCAGCACCATCACCGGAGGGAAATATGGGAATACCATCAACACCTCAAGGGGTTATGAATACTCTACCAGATACAAATAATATACAAGTATAAAATATGTGGGAACAAAAAACAGAAGATAAGGGCATTTGGAATGAATATGTTAATAATGTGACTGGTGAATCTTCAATTAAAGAACATAAGACTAAGGTACTATGGAAATCCTGCTCCAAAGACAATCACTATTGGGAATTAGTTGGTAATAGAGAACTTATTTGCAAAAAATGCAAAGCAAAGAGTTTTTTAATTCCTGGTAAAAATAAACTTATAAACGGACAACTTCAAGATATTTAAACCTTTTCAATTTTTGCTTGGTAATATAAAGATGACCTAAGTGTCATTATTATATTGGACTTATTTGTCCAGAAAGGAGCTAGGTATGTCTAACGACAACACTCCAACAATAGATGAGGCTATAGAAGAAGCCTCAGGTACATTAAAAAACGAGGATCAGGAAACTGAAACTCAAAATTCTGAAGAAGTATCTGAAAAAGAAACTACTGAGGAAACTGAATCAACTCAACCTGACGGGGAAGAGGAAAAAGAAGAAGTTGCCAAAGAAGTTGAAAAAGAAGAAACTTTTACAGAAAAAAGGCTATCTTTTAATGAGTTGCCTGATGATTTAAAACCAATCTATAAGGATTGGCAAAAGCAATATACTTTAAAAAGGCAAACGGAGAAGGCTTACATTAAAGAACTTGAAGGAAAGCTCGCTGATAAAACAGAAAGCGAACCACAAACTCAAGTAAAAAATGAAAGTGTCCCTCAAGGACTTACTCCAAACCAGCTAGACGAGTATTTGGATATAAGAGAACAAAATAAATATATTGAAAATCAGGAAAAACAATTCATTTCAGTAGACGATAGACTTAGTGAGGACTCACCTGAATATGACTCTTGGTTATATAACGGAGTTGTGGGTGAATTATCTAAAGCTAGGGATGCGTATGAAACAAAAAACAAAACTGTTTTAGGTTTTGATTTTGTAAAGGAAGCTGAAAAGTTAATTAAAAATTACGACGATAAATTACAAAAAAAAGGAGGAGAAGCTATTAAGCAAAAAACTGCTGAAGCACGCAAAGTATTAGAAAAATCCAAAAAAGAAAACCCCAGAGCGAAATCGCTAGAGGGAAAAACGGATAAGCCGATGGATATTGATACAGCGATTGATGCAGCATTTGCAAAAATGACTTCTTAATAAAAATGGCAGATGTTAATCTAGGTGTCTTAGCCTCAACAACCTTAAGTAAATACCAGAAAACACTTTCTGATAATATATTTAAGAAACACGCACTTTTAGACCACTTAAGACAAAATGGTGGAACTAAAACTTTTGACGGCGGACGAAATTTAGTAGCTCCCTTAATGTATGCAGCTAATTCAACAGCTCAAACATTTAGTGGAACTGACGAACTTGATGTAACCTATCAAGATGGTATTGATGCTTCTAGTTGGGATTGGAAATACTACAATGTAGCAATTTCTTTTTCTCTTGAAGAAAAATCAAAGAATAGAGGTAAATCTCAAATTATAAACTTACTTAAAGCAAAAATTAAGCAGGCTGAAATGTCTATGTCAGAGATGATGAATACTGACCTTTTGACAGGTTCAACTACTAAAGATTTTGTAAGTTTAGACACTATTATTGGAACGACAACCACAGCAGGTTCAATTTCTGGAACTACTTATTCATGGTGGAGATCAACAGTTGACTCTACTGCTGAAACTATTAGTTTTTCAGATATGAGACATACTAAAAATAGTGCTAATTTGGGTAATGGAGGAAGTAATGTTTCTTTAATGCTTACAACTCAAGCAATTTATGAAAAGCTGTTTGCTCTTTTGACCGCAACATATAGCTATAACTTGCCAACAGTAGGTAAAGAAACTAAAAGAATGGTAGATGCTTCTTTCCAAGTATTAGAGTTTGAAGGTGTACCAGTAACATTTGACGAATCATGTCCTACTGGATACATGTATATGATTAATAAAGATAACTACAAACTTGGTATTTTAGATGGTTATGACTTTACCACAATTGATAAAGGACAACCTGCTAATCAACACGTAGATATTAGTCATATAGTTTTTGGAGGAGCAGCTTATACAGATAGAAGAGCCTCTTTGGGCAAACTAACTGGAAAGACTAGTGCTTAATTAATAAAATAAATGTTATTCCCCTTCATAGCTAGATATGGTTATGAGGGGAAGTAATAAAAGGAGACCCTTTTATGAAAATGGTTGCAAGAACAGGCTTTACAGCCGCAAATGATGAGACTGACTTAAACGAAGTTGGTTCTAAGATGATTGGTGCTGATGGTAAAGTTTACCAATATCAGCAAGTAGAAGATGCAGCTTTAGCAGCTAATGATGTGCTTGAGTATGCTAATGCTACTGGAACAGAGGTTACCAAAGATGTAACAGGTGGTTCATCTGTTGGACATGGATTTGCAGGAGTTGCTTTAAATACAGTAACTGATGCTTATTTCACATGGGTACAAGTTGGTGGATTAGCTACTTGTAAAGTTGCTGCAAATGCAGCAGTTTTGGCAGGTGCTAGAGTTTACACAGGAACAGCAGATGGTTGTGTCGCTACTTATGCAGCTACAACTGGTTCAGAAGATTATACTTTTGGAACAGCAGTTGCAAATGATACAGCTACAACTTCCACAGCAGGAACTGTAGCCGTGATGATTGATCTTTAAGATATATTCTTTTATATCAGAGGAAGAGCAGGGGAATGCAAACCCTGCTCTTTTTTGTTATAATAACAATATGAAATTGTTAATAGCTATTCCATCGCCTGAATTGGTTGATGCAGAGTTTGCTTTAAAAAACCTTCCCCTAATAATTGCATATACAAAAGAACATTTACCAACTTTAGAACTTAAATTAGAATTTAAAACTGGAACTAGAACTGACTCAAATAGAAATTTCCTTATAAAAGAAGCATTAGACAAAGACATGGATTATATTATGTTTTTAGATGCTGATGAGCTTTATCCACCTAATATTATTGAGATGTTAATTAAAGCCAATAAAGATATTATTGGAACTTGTTATTATAAAAGAACTCCACCATACACACCTGTTGTGTATGTAGATAATAATAAAGAAAATAAAGACACTCTTCCTTATACTCCCATTGATTTACCATTTATTCCCAAAGGTCAAATACTAGAAGTATCAGGATGTGGTTTTGGTGGAATGTTAGTTAGAACGGACGTATTTAAAATGATGGGAGATGACAAATGGACTGTTTATGGTAAGAACTTTCATATACCTGAAGAAATACCTGATAAGCTAAGCCATGATTTAAACTTTTGTGAAACAGCTAAAAAATATGGTTATAAAATCTATGTTCACACTTCAGTTATAGCAGGACACATAGCTCGTCATGTTGTAACAGAAAGAAATTTTATGGAAGAATTACATAAAACTAAATTACCAAATATTGTGGTTTTAATCCCATCAATAAATAAAGAAAAAGCAAAGATTACTGTTAATCAATTAGCTTCACGAGCAGGAGTGGAAGCTAAATATATAGTTTTGGACGACAAAGAACGAAAAGGATATGTTGAAATGATAAACAAAGGTCTTTTAATGTATAAAGATGCCGACTTTATTGTTTACACCGCAGAGGATGCCTTTGGTGGTGTTAATTGGCTATTAAATGCATGGGAAACGATGGAAGATAAGTATGCAGGACTATTAGCATTCAATGATGGTAAGTGGGAAGGAAGGATAGCAAGTTTTGGAATGATTAGAACAGAATGGCTTAGATATATTTATGATGGAAAGTTTTTAATGCACCCTAGTTATAAAAGCCATTATGGAGATACTGAGCTTTCTATAATTGCAATGAGTCAGGGTAAATTAATTTATAACCCAAATTGTATTTTAGTTGAAGTTGATAGTAATAAAAAAGAGCATATTGTTAATGAGGAAGATAGAGCAAAGTTTATTGAAAGAAAAATGAATGGTTTTGATAAAAGAGTATTAAATGAAAAATATCTTGATTTATTTGAGGCTTCAACTAATAAAGAACTAAAGCAAGGAATAATTATAGTTACTCATGAAAAAGTAAGAAAATATTTTGATAATTTAGTTAAATCATTAAAAGGATGTAAATATCCAATACATATTGTAGTTAATGAAACAAGTAAAAAACCTTATTATACGGAGAAGATTAAAAAACAATTTGAAAGTGTTATTGAATTTGAGGGTAATCATTATGAATTATCTGCTTTTGAAGCAAATAAAAAACTTAAATTAGATGAATTTTTATTATTGCCTGCAACTACTGAGATTGTTGACCAGAGTGTTTTAGATATGGTTTTTAATAACTTAAAAGGTAGGAGTGTAGCTTTTTCAACATACCCAACTGCTTTTGGTATGTTTATTGGTAAATATAGAAAATTAGTATTAGATAAAATGGAGTTTTTAATGCCAGAGAATAAAGCAGAGGCAGTTGAAATGGAGATGGTATTTAATAACCAATATGTACAAATTGATCCTAATACAATAGTTTTATGGAAGGACTTTGTTGATAATGATAATATTGTGGAAAAGTTTGGGGAAAAGAGAATGTTAATAGAAAACAAGTTTATAAAAAAATGGAAGGGGACTTGGAGTAGAAACATGGCAGAATAATATGAGTAAAAATACCTACAATCTTCTCCATATTAATAAATTTGTAAATAAATATATATGAAAATATTATTAACTGGAGGAACAGGACAACTAGGTCAAGAATTATTAAAATTAGGTGACTTTATTGCTCCAGATAGAAAAGAGATGGATATATTAAGCGAGTCAAGAATTAAAATTACTAGAGACAGATATAATCCAGATATTATTATACATGCTGCAGCTTATACAAACACTTTTTTACCAGAGAAAGACCCAATAGAGGCATATCATTGTTATCAAACTAATATTATTGGAACTAGAAATGTAGTAATGACATTTAAGTGTCCAATAATCTTTATTTCAACAGAAACATGTCTTAATCCATATAACTTTTATGCAATTACTAAATTTCAATCAGAAAATGAGATTAAACTTTATAGTGATAAATATAAAATTATAAGAACCTCATTCAGGGAAAGACCTTTTGAATATGACCTAGCTTTTGATGATATGTATACAATTGGAGATTATGTTGATGTAATAGCAAAACTTATTAATAAAGAAATAAATAAGCCTATTGAAAATAATATAGTTTATGTTGGTACAGGGGTAAAGACACCTTATGATTTAGCTATTAAAACAAAACCTAATGTTAAAAAAGTAAGTTATAAAATATTTAAAATTTCTCCGATGGAGGAACTGTTAACTATATGATATTAGAAATTATTTCATTACCATTTTTAATAGTGTATTGGTTAATACACGACATTATTTGTAAAATATTTGGTTATGATAGGTTTAAATGATTGGAATAGTTATTGCTCACCATCATGATAATTTAGACTTTATTGAGGAATGGAGAAGTGAGTTTGATAGAGAAGATGTAACAATTTATATTTGTGAGGATAAAAATAAGCATATTAATAAAAAACCAGATTGGGGAAAATTCAAAATATTTAATCATAAAGATATTGAAAAAGATTTAAAAGATAAAAGTTGGATAATTCCATTTAATTCTTCAGCTATAAAATCTTATGGTTTTTATAAGGCTTGGCTTGATAGATGTAATATTACTATTACTATTGATAATGATTGTTTTCCTGATCAAGAAGATTTTATTCTAAGCCATTCTAACAACCTTAAAAAGAGGTGTGATGATAGTTGGTGCAAAACAACATCAGTTTATACAAGAGGTTATCCTTATGGTGTTAGAAACTATAATAAAATAGCTATTAGTCATGGTGTTTGGTCTAATATCCCTGATTTAGATGCTTCTACTTCTTTGCTTAATCCAGATTTAAGACTTCCAATTGAAACTAAAAACAACTTTATTCCTAAAGGATATTTTTATCCAATGTCAGGAATGAACCTTGCTTTTAATACAAACATAACTCCAATAATGTATTTTGGACTTCATAATAAAGAATGGGGATATGATAGATTTGACGATATTTGGGCAGGTTTATTTAGTAAAAAAATATTAGACCATTTAGGATATGGAGTTATATCAGGAAAACCATCAGTAGAACATAGAAAACAATCAAATGTATATGAAAACTTAATCAAAGAAGCAGAAGGAATTAAGTTAAATGAAGATTTATGGAAAGAAATTAATAAAATAGAATTAACTAAAATTAACTTTTTTGATTGTTATTTAGAATTAATAGAAAAACTACCAAATATAAACAATTATATTCTTAACTTAAAGAAAGCAACATTTGAGTGGTTAGAGCTTTTTATTCACTTTAAACCTTTTCTATTTTTTACTGATAAACTTAATTTGTAATTAATTAATTATTAAAGGAGTCTATTATGGCAGAAAAATCTATTAAAAAACCTATTGAAACACTTGAAGTAGAAATGGCTGATTTGACAGTAAAACTTCAGGAAGTTGTTGGACTTTATAACGAAGCAATCCAAGAATATAAAAATAAACTTACAGAAGTTAATGATAGAGATATACAGTTAGAGGAAAAAAGACTTAAACTTGGTAAAAATGAAAAAGAATTGGCTGAAAAAGTGGCAGGTTATGCAGTAAGAGAAAAAGAAATTAATACAAAGATGAAGAATATTAGAACGGACCAACAGGCTAGAGATGCTATTGAAGAGGCTAGAATTAAAGAAGGACAAGCCAAAGAAGAAATTAAAAAAGCAGAACTTTCACAAGCAGAATCCGCAGCTAAACTTGAAGAAATTAATCAAAGAGAACTAGCTTTACAGGCCGAAAGAGGAGCTTACAAACAAAGAGTAAGACAAGAAATAGTAGATGGATTTTTGAAAGGGAAATAATATGTCAACCACTGCACAAACAGTTTTAACTGATGCTGCATATAGGTTGGGAATGAACGGAATACCAGATAATGCTAATGAAAAAAACAGATGGCTTTCATACCTAAAGACAGCACAGAATGAAATATTAAGAAAGAGATTCTGGTGGTTTACCACTAAAGAATATTCTTTTCCCCTAGTTAGTACCCAAGATATATACTCACAACCTTCAGATTATAGAGATTCTATTGAATTAAGAATTGATGGTGAGAAGGTAAGTTTTAAACCAGAATATACAGTTAATGATAGTTTAGACAGACCAAGAGATAATTTTTTATCTACTTTAAACTATGCTTATTATATTCAAGGAACTGATATTATTATAATTCCCCAAGCAAGTGCTTCACCAACAGCTCACTCGGTAAGCTCAATAGTAGTAACAACTGCAACCGCTTTGGTAACTACAGCAACAGAACATGGATTAGAGGTTGATGATTATGTAACCATAGCAGGAGCAGATGTAGATTTATTTAATACTACACATCAAATACTTACAGTCCCCTCAACAACTACTTATACGATTGCAATTACAGCAGGCACAGCAGATCCTTCTGGAACTATTACCTCAACTCAAAACAATGCAGTTTTAAAGTATTACTATAATTCTGCAGTTATTACAGCCCTAACCGATACAGTTGCTATCCCTGATTTATATGTTGATGCTTTAGCTGCTTATGTTTTTGCAAGAGTAGCTCAAGTTGATAGTGAAAGAGGAGATGCTTCTGATGGATTTGAGGAATATAGACAAATTGTTACCGATATGATTGTTGAGAATAATAAAAGGAATAGTTGGGGAAAATCAAATAACGCTGAAATAATATGACAAGTAAAATAGATAACAATAAAATGCAGAGTGAAATAGCCTCAGGTTTTCTAGGAGGTTTAAATACTTTTCAGGATGAAACTTTAATTAAAGATAATGAATTGACAGAGGCTAAAAATATTACCCTAACTGTTGATGGAATTGAATCAAGGACAGGTATTAAAAAATATAAAGATAGTGATGGAGATAAAGTTTTGGGTGGGTTTGCTTATTATCAAGAAGATGGAACAAGTGAATTAATAAGATTTTGTGATGGTTCAAATGATAAACTTCAAAAGTATGTAGGAAATACACCTACTGATATTGGATCTAAGGTTTATGACACAACTAATTATATGAACTTTGTTCAAGCAAATGATAAAGTTTTTATATTTAATGGTATTGATGAATTAAGTTATTATGATGGTACTTCAATTACTGTTTATACCGCAATTACTACCCCAACAGGATTAGCAGTAGCACCTCAAGGAACAGCAGGAACTACAGCATACTCCTATAGAGTATCAGCTATAAATAAAGTTGGAGAGACTTTAGCTTGTGCATCAGTTGCTACAACCACAGGAAACGCTACTTTAAACGCTACAAATTACAACAAACTAACTTGGACTCCGGTCGCAACAGCTACTTCGTACAATATCTATGGTAAAAAGGCGACAGGTAAAACAGAGTCTTATATGACTACTGTTGATACCGCAATATTTGAAGATAAGGGTTCAAGTGATTATGAGCCTTCTTTATCAGTATTTCCTCCTGAAAGTAATACCACAGAGGGTGTAAAGGCAACGATGGCAATCTTTGCTATATCAAGAGTGTTTGCAGCAGGTGATCCTGATTTTCCTTCAAGACTTTATTTTTCAGGAGCAGGGGAAAAAGTAACTGACTTTTCACCTTCAAATTATGGTGGAGGTTTTATTGATGTTTATCCAAAAGATGGCTATGTGATTAGAGCAATTTATCCATTTCAGGGTGGAGTTATAATCTGGAAAGATAACGCTATATATAAATTTAGTTTTGATTCAGATGGTTCTCAATTACTTCAAGAAATTACTCGTTCTTTTGGTGGTATTTCATTTAGAGGAGTACAGGCAGTTGAAAATGATATTATTTTTCCTGCTAAAAAGGATGGAAGATTAGCTTTTTATTCTCTGGGAAACCAAGAGAATTACGCTTCAACTGTTTTAAGAACTAATGAATTATCTATTAAGGTATCAGAAAAATTAACAGATGTTCAACTTGATTTATTAGATGATTCAACTGGTTTTTATTTTAATAATATTTATGGATGTGCAGTACCAAAATCAGGTGCAAGTAATAACAATAGAATTTGGAAACTTGATACAAGGTTTGGAGCTTGGACTTATGATGAAGGATATACTCCTAACCAATTTTTAACTTGGATTGATACTAGTGGTAGTGAAAAACTTTATTATTGTGATGAGTCTTCTGGTTACTTAAAAGAAATGTTTGTAACAGCTAGAAATGATGATGGAGTGGCTATAAGTGTTCAATGGGCAACAAAGTCTTTTAATCAGAAATCTTTTCATAAAATAAAGAAATATTATAGACCAACTTTTCAATTTAAAAATGTAACAGTAGGTGGAGCTTTAAATGGTTATATTTACTTAGATGGTGCAATATTGAGTAGTAATTTTTCAGTTAATCAACAAACTTTAGGTGGTTCTGGTTTTGGTTCTTATTTATTTGGTTTTCCATTATTTGGAGAATCAGGGGGTGGAACTGTAGTGAGTGGAGTTTCTTCAGATATTGTTGAGGAAGTTAGATTAATAGAGAAGGCTAGGAGTATTAAATATGTATTTAAGTCAAATGTTATTAATGCACAATATAAATTTCTAAGTTTAGCTCACGATTATAAAATTTTAGCTGGTAAAAGGCTAAATTCTAGTTATAGAGTTTATCCAACTTAAACCTTTTAGGCTTTTAATTGATAAACTAAAATATATGGCACAATTACTTTATGGAAATCAGTATATAACAACAGCTTTATCACAAGCTGGGGGAATTAATGACTCAACAACTACAGATATTGTACTTGCTTCAACTGCTTCTTTGGATACTACTAAACCAGGAATGGCTTTACTTAATTACGCTGATCCTTTAGACACTTCAAAAGCAGAATGGGTTGAATATACAACAATAAACTCATCTACTAAAACTCTTGAGGGAGTTACTAGAGGTTCAGAGGGTTTTTCAGCTAAAAGTCATGATAATAGTGTGGCAATAGCTTTCCCCTTATCAGAAAGTCATATTAACAGAATGGCTGCTAAATTAGATGGAAATGATGCTTTAACAAACGACTTATTAATAGCACCTGGGAAAAACATTCAATACAATGCAGCAGACCCAAGTAGAACAATATGGGCAGGAAGTTTTAAACCAACAACTACAGCAGGATGTGCAGCCTCAGCCACAGTTGAAGCAGCGACTTCGGATATTGACTATGATGTTTTAGACTTTGATAAAGCTACAGATGAACACGCTTTTATTAACTGGCAAATGCCAGCAAGTTGGGGTGGAGGAACACTTCTATTTAGAGCAATTTGGACTTGTACTGGTTCTGGAGCAGGTGAAACTGTTACCTTTGCTTTAAAAGGTAGAGCTTATGCAGATGATGATGCTATAGACCAAGCAGCAGGAACAGCGGTATCAGTAGCAGATACAGTAATTACAGATGGTGATATTCATATCTCAGCTTGGAGTACTGCAGTAACTTTAGCAGGAACTCCAGCAGGTGGACAATTCGTTCACTTAGATATTATGAGAGATATTTCAGAAGATGATTTAGCAGTAGATGCTAGATTAATAGGTATTTCAGTTAAATTTATTCAAACAGTTTTTGGAGATTAAAATATGGTAACAACTCAATTTTCAGTACAGCATCAGAGATATTTAGAATATTATTCAGTTTCTACTTTTTCAGAAGCTAGAAATGCTAGTACAGCCAGTAAAGTTGATTATGATAGATTTATTGGAAACCACTATTTCAGTCCAACAGCAAGATGGACTTTAGTTAGATGGGGAGTTACTTTTGACACTTCCACTTTACCTAGTTTAGCGAATATAAAATCAGCGAAAATTAAGCTTTATTGTAATTCAAAAATTGACCAAATTGCTTCAAGTCATGGATTGTATAGTTTTAGCCCTGCAAGTAAAACAAGTTTCGTAGCTACTGATTATAATGATTTTGGAACTACTGCTTACACATTAATAGATACAACATCGGTAACAGTTAGTGCTTATAATGATTTTGCTATTCCAGAGGCATACTTTGGGGATATAGTAAAAGGTGGTTCTTCAACTTTTGGATTTAGAGAGAGTAGAGATGCTAGTAATAATCCTCAAAGCACAGGAACATCAGGGTATGGGGATTTTTATAATGATTACGCAGATGCAAATCCTCCATTATTAGAAGTTACATACACATTACCCTCCTCAGGCAACCCTGCATTTTTTAGTGGGGGAGGACTTACTATATTATAAATTTATAAAATAAATATGGCACAAAATCTATTTAAAAGGGTAAAACCTCAACAATCAAATCAACAGTTATTAGATAACATGGACGAACTATTAAAAAAGAATAGAGGTGGTTTTAGTTCTCAAGCATTTGATGTAGATTCTTCAATGAAGCCATATAAGATTAGCGATGTAAAAGTAGGAGTTTCAAGCATAGGTGATACAAGTAAAACAAATTTACCTAAAAGTCCATTTGCTCCTTTGGAAATGCCACAAATTGATTGGAATGTACCTAAAATGGAAGAATTTAAAGGAATGTCAGCAGGACAGCAATTTCTTAAACAATTTAATCAACAAGTTAATCCAACCTCTAATGCACAAACCCAAGACCAAAAATCACAAGTAGAGCAACAGACAGGATTAAGCTATGGAATACAAAGCACAGAAGATGGTGGAGTCTTGTTTTCAGATGGAGTTGTAAGATACCCAGATGGAACTGTTAGAGAATATACAGGAGAACAAGCTAGACCTATTGCTACTTACAAAGATGGAGGAACACTTTACTCAGATGGTTCAATTAAAAGACAAGGAACTGATCAAGAATTTGTTACTCAAGAAAATATAAGTTATATAGATGGAGGAAAAGATAATCTAATTAAGGGTATTTTTGGCAAAGAGGCAAGAATTACTCAAGAATATGGAAATTATAATCCAGGAATGGGGTATGCAGGAAATATACATAGAGGAACTGATATTGTAAGTCAAAACGATTACAAATTACCAGTTAATGCAAAAGTGGTTCAAGTTTATCAAGACGATGGTACTCAATGGGGTTCAACATCAGGACATCAAGGATATGGGAATTCTGTTTTATTACAATTATCTAATGGAGAAATGTTAAGATTTTCACATCTAGCAGAGCCAGTACAATATAGGGTAGGAGATGTAATAAATGCGTATTCAAGTTTTGGAAGAATGGGAAGTACAGGAAATTCAACTGGAGATCATACTGATTTAGAACTTTACGATCCTAGTGGCAATGTAATAAATCCTTCTCAATTTTCAGGGTTTGGTGCAGATGCTGAGAAGTTTAAACAAGAAGCAACTCAAGCACTAAAACAATATTACGAGAATGATGTGAAACAAATGTCAGTCAATCCTCCTCAAAGACTTGATATGCAGAAATATACTCAACCTACTCAACAACAGAAATTTGAACAACAGGCAAATATTGCTCCTGAATGGAGAAATACACAAGTAGACCAAAAACCAACAATGGCAGGAAACATAGGAAAAGGAATTGAAAAACTTAATCCTACTGGAAATGTAGACTTTGGTGTTTCTGAACTTTTACAAGGACAACCAAAACAGGCAGGACAAGTGTTGGGAGCAACAATAGAAAGAGCAAATCCAACAGGGAATAACATAGATTTAGGTATAACAGAAGCTCTTAGAGGTGACGTGCAGGGTTCAAAAGATGTTAGACAAGCAACAGGGCAGAATATACAAAGGAAGATACAGGAAGGCTTAGGTAACGCTCAGACATTCATCACAGGTTTCTTTGATAAAATGAAAAACGAAACTATCCCACAAGCTGGGGAAGGATTAAAAGCTCTAGCAACACCAACAGCTTATGCACAAGAAAGACCATCAATGTCTAATATTAATGAATTTGAAAGCAAAATAGGCAGTTCTCCAAACTCAAGTTTAATGAGTATGCAACCTGCCATAAGTCAAGGAAAGGCTATGCAATCAAGTTATAATGAAGGACAAAAAGATATTAGAGATCCATTCTTTACCTCAGGAGCAGCTAAAAATTACTCACCTTATATTAAAGAGAATGCAGACCAATTATACGGAGGAGCATTAAATACAAATGCTTTTAATAAAGATTTTTATGCTAGAAAAACAGCAGAGCCTGATATCAAATCTGTCTTTGGAAATACATCAATGTATACTCCAGCACAAAAGCAATTTACTGATTATAGGTCTTCAGAAAATAACAAAGCATTAAATCAATGGAAATCAAATTATGCTGACCCAATGTTCTATGACCAAAGTGAAGTTAATAGGTTATTCCAAGCTATGCAAAATGCTTCTTATGATAAGTTTTTAGATGCTGGTAGTTTACAGAGACCAACTAAAAAAATGCCTTCTTTATCTGATTATTTAAGAATTGGTAAATCAGTTGCTCAATGGTATGCGGAAACAGGACAACAGGGAGCTTTAGATGCTCAAGGTGGTCCAGATGCTATTGTAACAGCTCAAAGAAATGCAAGTGGTACGAGTGGGGGTAATAATCAGGTATCAATACCACAAGGATCTACATTAAGTTATCCACAAGGGGTTACCTCAACAGGATTTACTCAACCTAATCCAAACTCTTTGTATGTAGCTGGAAATTATCAACCTAATAATATTCAAAATGCAGTTAGTAGTGGAAAGTTATCTCCAGTTTATATAAACGAACCACCTAATTATCCAAAATCGTCATCTGGGGGTGGAGGCTCTTGGTAATAAAAATTATTAAATTATAAAAGGAAAATATGGCATTTTTAGACTTATTTAAAAAAAAGAAGAATCCTTACGAGAATGCTCAATTAAATGCAGCATTACAAAGTAAGCCACAGGTATCAGCACCTGCACAACCACAATACGAATTACAGACACCTAAAGAACAGACACCTTCTGCTCAACTTTCACCCTTAGCTGGTGCTACAGAAGTTAAAAATGTTTCAGTAACCGCAACTCCTGCAAATCAATGGAGTTCTAAGAATGCAAGCCTAGTAGGTTCAAAACCAGCAGTACAACAAACAAAAACTACTCCAGTTAACCCTTTTGCTAAATTTCCCCAACAATCAGTAGACACAACAGGGTTAGAGAATATAGCCAATCAACAAAAAGAAAGATACGGAACACAATGGCAACAAACACAAGATTATTTAAATAAAACTAATGAACTTGCAAACAAAGCCTTAGGTGATCAAGTACCTGTAATACAAAATGCTTATAATGAGTTTGAAAGTAATACTAACGCTTCAATAGGCGACCAACAGGCAGCTACAGAAAGAGGAAAACAAAACGCAGAAGAAAATTTTGGCACAGCTCAAAAACAAGCTGCTATGACTAGAAGTGAGTCAGATGCTAGAATTATGGGCAAATATGCAGCTAATAATGCTTTATCAGGGGCAGGATTTGGAAGCTATACTGCAGCCTCATCACAACTAGAAAATCAGTTTAATCAATTTACTCAAGAGAATATTCAAAGCAAGAAAAACCAGTTTGAAGATTTAGATAGAACTCAAATTCAGTTTGAAAGAGAAGCCAGAAGTCTTATAAATCAAGAGAAGGCTAAACTTCAATATCAGATTCAACAAATTCAAACACAAATAGGTTTAAATACTGCTGAGGGACAATATGCACTACAAAAAGTTCAGGGTGAATACCAAAACCAAGTTGACCAAGTAAGTACATATTTAGAGCAGTTAAACATGCAAAAACAACAACTAGCTCAATCTATGCAACAGGACAATTATATTTTAAGCAATTTATCACCTCAATTTAAAGCAAATGGACAACCTACAAGTGAAATAGATTACTACTGGATTCAAAACAACCCAGAGCCATATAAAGCTATTCTTTCAGGAATGCAACAAAATAATCAAAGTGGAAATCTAACTGAAAAACAACAAGCGTATCAAAGTGCTTCAAACCTAGCTAATACAGCATTGGGTCTTTTAGAGTCAGGAAATGTTGATACTGGTATTGGTGATAAGTTCTGGGGGAATATTGGAGAAAAAACAGGGTTAAACACTCAATCACAAACGCAATATAGGTCAACTATAGCTTTACTTAGAACAGCTGTAAGGAATGCTATGTTAGGGTCAGCTATGAGTGAACAAGAAATGGAAAGTGTTAATGCTGCTATTCCTGAGTTTAATGATGCTCCAAATACCGCTAGAAATAAAATAGATACATTACAAAAATTATTACCATTATTATCAGGAAGAACTCAAAGTGTTAATTTGGCAAGTAATCAAGGTAATGGTTTACAAAGTTTTATAGAACAATAATATGGCAAAATTCAATGTAGACAAAGCAATTAAAGCTGGATACTCACAACAAGAAATAGACCAATTTGTTAATCAGAATGGTTTAGAACCTATTAGGAGTGTTGCAGGTTTTGGAAGAAATGCAGTATCTTCTGCTGGTAATTTTGTAGGTGGTACAGTTTCAGGAGTAGCTAATTTATTAAATCCTGATATGGAAAAGAATACTGGTTATCAATTATTAAACTTAGCAACTGGTATAGTTGATTCACTTCTACCCGGAGAACAGGGGAATGAGAAATATGCAGAGGCTTTAGTTGATTATTTTAAGCAAAGATATGGAGGTATTGACAATATTGCTAATACTTTCTATTCAGACCCTGTAGGAATGATTGATGATGTATCAATGGTTTTAACTGCAGGTGGTAGTGCTGCTAAGAGTGTAGGCAAACTAGGTAAACTTGATAATTTAGCAAGAGTTGGCTCAGGAATACAAAAAGCAGGAATGGCAATAGACCCATTAATATTAGCAGGAAAAGGAATTGGTAAAGTTGGACAGGGAATTAACAAAGTAGCCGATCCATTTGCTAAAAAAGTATCAAAATATCTAACAAACGAAGCAGATTATGCACCATTAAGAGGTTTGGGTAAAAATAAACTAACAGAAGGAATGCTTGCTCAAATTAAGAAGTCAGGAATGACACCAACAGAATTTTTTGATGAATATAAGTTATGGAATAGAGATATAGATGAAGTTAATAAGGTATTGGGTGAAGTTAATAAGTCTTACAAATCGGCAGCATATAAATCAGGTAAAATGATTGATGTTAAAGAAGTAGTAGACGCTTTTGATAAAAAAATATCACAATTAGAACCAGCTGCTAAACAATCAACAAATGCTAGATTACAATTAAAAACTGTAATGGAACAAAAACAAGCCTTTTTAGATACTTTGGTAAATAACAATGCTTCCCCAATTCAAGCTAATATAGGTAAATTAGCAGAATCTAAATCTTTTGTAGGACAAGACATTCCTAATAGCACTTGGAATATGGGAGCAGTTTCAAAAGGTAAAGCAGCAGGATCAAGAAAGACTTATGGATTATATAAAGGTTTATTAGATACAAAAACATCAGGCAAAACAGCTAAGTTAGGTGCAGCAGAATCAGCCTTGTTTAAATATAAAGATTTATTGAAAAAAGCAGAGACAGGTAGAGCAGGAAATAAACAAATAAGTTTTCAAAAAATAATAGCTCCAACAGCAGGAGGAATTGCTGGGGGATTACCAGGAGCTGCTGCAGGTTATGCTTTTCAACAGTTTGCAAATAGTCCTACTGGATTAAAAGCCTATTCTAAAGTAACTAAAACTGCAGGAGAAGCAATTAAAGGAACTAAACCATTAAATATTAAACTTCCTAAAAACACTTCTAATGTTTATAAGGGAGCAAAGACTACAAGATTTATTGAAAGAGTAAATGAAAAAGAAAAGAAAAATCCATTTAGACAAATATTATTATGAACGAAGATATAAACAGACGAGAATATGATAAGTTTGATAGCAATAATAATGTAAGGACTTCTCTGTATGGTTCTAATTCTCTAGGTGAAATAGTAATAGACTCCCAATGGAACTATATCTTATATGATGCCGATGATAGCCAACCTGACTATATTGGTTTAAATAGAAGTGCAGATGCAAGTCAAGGAGATACAGACTGGAAAATATACAAGTTTATTTATACTGGAAGTAATACGACTTCTACACGTGTCAAGACAGGTTCTTGGACTGGTAGAGTTGCTTTATTTGCATAATGGGTTTCAAACTAAATCCAATTACTGGTCAATTAGATATAGTAAGTGCTGATAAGTATGTGAATACTACTGGCGATACTATGACTGGAGATTTAATCTTTCCAGAAACAGGGTTTCTAATGACAGATTCAGATACTGTTCAATAGAGAGTAACGATAGGAACAGATGGAGTATTAACATCAACAGTAGAAGTAGCACCAGAAATAGTAACAGGAAATCCAATAGGTTTATTATTATCATTAACCTATACAATTTAATAAATAAAAAAAGGAGAAAATATGGCAGATATAGCAAAAAGAGATGCAAATTTCGTTCCAGCTATTCAGGGCGTATCTTCTGCTGATAATACTTCACCAGAGGATGTTCAAGTAAATCCAGTTACGGGAGGTCTTTTAATAGATATTGTGGGTGATGATGTAGGTATTGGTGGTGGGTTTCAATTTGCAGTAGATGCAGCAGCAGGAGCAGCCGATAAGGGAACTTTAGCTTTAGCTGTTAGAGATGATTCTTTAACTACTTTAACTCCAGCAGATGGAGATTATACACAATTAAGAGTTAATTCAACTGGAGCTTTATATGTAACAGGAGGAGGAGGTTTAATAGCCTTCCCAAGATAATTTATGACCTCTCAAAAAATAGTTAAAATTGATATAATATAAATATGAGTGTAGAAGAAAATAAAACATCAATAGCGGTAGTTTGTCAAAAGATAGCAGACATTAAAGATGATATTAAGGGATTTGTAACAATAGAAAGATTTACGCCAGTTGAAAAGATAGTCTATGGATTTGTAGGACTGGTATTAGTAGCATTTGCAGGAGCATTAATTGCTCTAATTATAAGATGAACAAATTAACTTATTACACATCAATGTTTATATTATTTTCGGCAGCCTGTTTTTTAGGTTTGTTATTTTATTGGTATTTATATCCCCATGAACCAATAAAGTTTTACGGAGATATGAAAATATTAAATGAAAATGACACAATTAAACAGGGAGATTTAATTATACTAAAAGTAAGTTTTGATAAGAAAACTAAAATTACTCCTATTGTTCACCGTAAAATAGTTGATGGGGTAATTTATGATGTGGGAAGCGTTGTTTCTATTAAAAATGATTTAGGCTTAGGAGAAAATATTGGAGGCTTAGAAGTACCCCATTCTATCTTAGAAGGAATTTATCATTTAGAATATACAGCCTGTTATCAAATGAACCCTATTAGAGAAGTTTGCGTAGATTATCAAAGTGAAGAATTCCAAGTTATAAAATAGTATAATAAGGAGTAAATATGAAGTTACAAATAAAATCTCGTTATGGACAAAGAGATAGTAGATGGGCAAATGTTATTCTTGGTTATAATACCAATTCTGTTTACAATCTTGGTGGTTATGGTTGCCTTATCACAAGTTTGGGAAACTATATAGGAAAAACACCCCAAGAAATAAATCAGATATTAAAAGATAATGGCGGATTTTCTGCTAATTCAGGTAATTTTATCTGGAGTAAATCTACTGCATTGGGAATTAGTCAAACTTATTCTTCCCCTGTTTATACTGGATTAGTTACCTCTCAAGGTATTGCTAAAATGCAATCCTTATTAGATGAAAATAGACCCCTACTTACTCATGTTGATTTTGACCCCTCTGACTCTGATGATGACCAGCATTGGTTATTAGTCTATGGTTACGAAGGAGAAACATTCTTTGCATTTGACCCTTGGTCAGGTACAGATATTACCCTAGGTGTTTATGGTGGTGTTAAACGGGCTGTAATTGAATTTAAAGCCTATGACTTATTTTTACCTAAAGAAGGTGAGCAAGCAGAAGAAGGATTGACCGATCAACAATTAAAAGATTTAAAAACTGATAGCAATAATTGGAAATTCCTCTGTAGAACTTATGATATTAATGATCCTAAACAAATAGTTGATAAAATAAAAGATTATGAAGATCAAATTAAAACTCTCAGAAATGAAAAAGAAGCAATTGTAGTTAAGTGTTCAGGTTTACAAACTCAAGTTAGTGAAAAGGAAAAAGAATTGCTGGAAACTAGGTTTAAAGTAGCCCAGTGGGATAATACTATGATGGCATATCATGTGCAAAATTTCACAGAATTAGACGCTAAAATTGGTGCTATTGGTTCTGGCAACTACGAGGGATATATGCTAATCATTGAACACGATAAAAGTGTGAAAACATTAAAAGAACAATTAGAGTTTAAATATAATTTAAAAGAAAAAACTATTAAAAATAGTTTACAGATAAATGAGTTAATAACCTTATTGATAAACAAAGTATTAAGAAAGAAAGTATAATGAACATATTTAAAAAGATTATAAAATTTATTATTAATTGGTTTACAATCAGGGAGGTGAAGTAAAATGAAAAAGATTAAAATTCAACTTAGTGATGTACTTAAAAAAGATTTAAAGGTTTTAGGATTTTTAGTTATTTTTGGAGGGGTTACTGTTTTATCAGCTAAATATTTGCAAGTTGGCGAGTTTAGTGTTTTATTTGGTGCAGCAGCTAACTATATAGCGTTTAGAATTGAACAGGAATTGAAACAAGAGGGGTATCGTGAGGCATTAAAGAATTAAAGCTCTTAGAATGGCTTAGAATTAATAATATGAAAGAATTAATCTACGATAGTCTAGCAAATCAGGATTATAAAGAAAATAGTTCTGATTTATTTGATCCCACTATAAAAACAGACACTCCATATAGTGGAGTTGATCTTTTAATTATTCAAGATGTTGTTGACCAAATGAAACTTGCCAAAGGTAGTAAAATAGATGATGATGATGTTAAATGGAGTTTGGCTATGAGAGAACTAGCCACTGATATTGGAGATGAAAAAGTAGTTTTTCGCCTTGATGAACAAGGCTTATTATTTACAGAAATTGTTGATAATTGATGCTTGGACTGGATAGTAACCGAGAAGCCAATAGGTTTTGAAGCTGTTACTAAAACCCGAAGCCAGCCCAAACATTAAAATAATTAAATGAAACCAACAAATCCATTATTTAAAGAAGTAGTGTATAAATGTGATTGTGGTTGTCCAGAATTTTTAGAGTTTACTATAGATACTGTTAGTAATAAAAAAGATGATAAATTTTGTCAAATGATAGTTTCTTTTATTTCAGAACCAAAAACCCTATATCAAAGGTTAAAAAGTTTTTTAAAAAAAAGATATTATCTTAAAGAAATTATTATGAATAAAAAAGATGTTAAAGAATTAAGAGATTTTTTAAATTCTATAAAACTAAATTAATGAAAGAAAAATTTACTGATAACGGACAAACTTGGACATTTAGTCGTTGGCGTATTGAACCTCCTGGTCACAAATTACCTTGCCCTAACAAAAATATGACACACATACCCGCAGAGGGTATTTTTATTGATGAAAATGGCTTAGAGATGGGCTTATCACCTGAAAATCCTCTAGTTAGAGAAGAAGTTGTTTATCAGGCAGATAATAGTAGGAGAGCAGAACGCAGAAGGCGAGGGGGGAAAAGAAGAAGATGAGCTACCAAGAGCGTATCCACCAATTTCTAGTAGAACGCAATTTATTAGACCTTGATGGACAAATGGAGAAACTAGGAGAAGAACGACAAGAGTTTTGGGAAGCTATGGCGGTTTTACAAACAGATGATAGTAATGAAGCTATTAAAAATGCTGCCCTAGAAGCAGTAGATACAATAATCGTAACTACTGGCATTGTAAGTATTTTAGGTTTTAGTGTAGATGAATTAATAAAACATAAACTAGATATTAATGATCTTAAATATTCTTTAGATTCTTTTAATGATTTACTAGATCAGGGTAAAACTCCAGTAGAAGCTAGACAAGAATTAAAAGACTTCTGGAACGAACTGGAAATGATGAGAATGGGGAGGTTTTAAATGGCGTTTACTCCAGAGGTTAGAAAACAAATTAGAAGATTAGCTGGAAACAAATGTGAGATGTGCGGGAGAGATAATAATGAGTTTTATTTAGATTGTGCTCACATAGATCATAATAGAAGTGCTTTTGATGAACATAGTGGAGATCATTTTTATAATAGACCTGAAAACTCTCAACTTTTGTGTCTTGAGTGCCATAGAGATGAAAGTGATGATGAATGGCACAAACAAGCTATACAAGGTAGAATTGATAAGTATGGATTAAGAAGAAAAACAATTTACAAAGCAAAATAATTATCTAATAATAACTTTACAATTAGGGTAGGCTTTACTCCAAAAATCCTCTATAAATTCTAATTCTTTTTCTGCTTTAGCTCCATATTGTTTATAAAAAGCTTCATGGACTGTTTCAACCTCACTCATCATAGGCATACTAACGACCTTGCCAGCTTCATCAACTACCATTACATATCCTTTTTGAATTGGTTTTAATTTTTCTGTCATAAAAAAACTAACATAGTTAAAAGTACCACTAATCCTAGTGTTTCAAAAACTATTAATAGTAATAAACATCTTCTAAGTAGTGTCATATTTAATAACTATGCCAGCCTAATTTATTTTTATTAGCATATTCAAACTTACACTTATTACTACAAAACTTCTTTTGAAACTTAGTTAGTTTCTTCCAACAATTCAAACACACCTTTTCTTTCATAAATCTCTAACCTCCTTTATAAAATAAATAATTAATAAGATTAAAATAAATATTAAACAGACTGTAGAGATTATCTCTCTAATAAACTGTAGTTGATAAGCTGCTATTAAATAGTCAGCTTGATACCATTCAAACATAATTATTAACTCCTCCATTTCTTAAAGACTTGTTTGATTTTATCCTCTATTTCTTCAGAGTTTAATACAAAGTGATTATTATATTCATCCACACAACTTCTCACCACCTCCAACTCCACTGCTTCTAGGAGTTTTTCAATTAAGATTTCTATTTCATCATAGTAACCAACTATGAAATCATTTTTTTTATTAGCACCTTTTAAGTCTTTTGGAATATACTCTACCATTCTAATTAATTTACCAATTATAATATTTTTGGCTTCTCTCCAATTATCTTTTGTTAGTTTGATCATAATATTATAGCCAAGTTTCGGTAATTTTACCCTTTTTAGCTTGTTCTAGTAAATTAATAATAGGAAACAGGTTCATACTTAAAATCCCTCTAGCATTACTACCTCTCACATTTTTATTTAATATTTTTATAACCCATTCAGCACCTTCAATAAAACTAGAAACTTCTGGGGATGGTTTAGTTTTCATATTTTCTCCTCCTTTGGCATTTGTTCTTGGGGCATAGCTAACAAACCATAATTAGGGCAATCGGGAAAATTACAGATAGAAACAACACTATTATTCAAACCTACCTTGTATTTAAACTCTCTATGACACTGAACGCACGTATACTTAGTTGACTTTTTTTTTGTGGTTTTCATAGTTCAACTCCATTCTTCTTTGCTATTTTTTTAAGTTCTTGACGCTTTTCATTCCATCCACCTATAAATAATTCTTCTTCTTTGTCTGTTCCAGCTACAGGCACTTCTTTGAGTTTCTCTCCAATCATCTCTCTAGCAAAACTATCTAGGAGTTTTTGAAAGTGTATACATAAATCTAAAGCACTCCCTTTAACTATCCCTTCCCAATATGGGTCTTTGTAATGTTGACCCGTTAAAGCACAAATCTTAAACATCATATTTTCTATTATTTCTAATTCTTTGTCCTTCCAATCTTTATTTTGTTTTTTCATAGGTTATTTAATACTTTTAATAAATTTCTAATTGCTTCACTTGGTGACCAACCTACACCTTTAAAACAGTCATCGTCTCCATCTCTTATAGTTGTTTCTGCTACATATTGAATTGGATGTTTAAATGCTTCGCTCATAACTTCTCCAACAATACTTATTCCTGTTATTTTGTCAAAAAATATTCCATCAAAATCGTTATCTATTTCATAAAGCATATCGTATATACTTTTCATAGGTTATTCCTCCTTATAAAACTCTTTTGGGTTTATTTTGATTCCAGTTCCAAAAATGAAACTATTTTCTATCGCTTGCATCATTTGATTAAGTTTTTTTGGTCTTATTTTAACCGCTAATTTTACAAGCTTATTGGCTATCCAAATTCTTATTTTGTTTATATTCATTTTTCCTCCTTCACTAACTTAATAATTTCATCTATTTTTTTATTAAAATTAAACCTGGGGTGATTCACTATTTCTTTCACTTTATCTCTCAAACTCTTTTCTTTCTCCTGCCCAACTACTTTCCAGCCAAACTTTTTAGCTTGTTCAAAGGTATACCAATCACAAAAAGTTTTAAAGTCACAAAAAGACCTTGAAAAACTATTAACCCCAACCTCTAAAACCTTTGCTTTCTGTCCACTTATCTCAATAATATCTCCGACTAGAAGGGTATCTAGGGAAGGGGTGACTGGTTCTAGGTTTTCTTCATCATAGAAACTTCTCTGTCCGCTATTAAATAAAACATCCCAGTCTAATATATTATTTTCTTTTATTATCTTTCCTACTGATCCAAAATAAGAATCACCTCCTTCTATAACCTTAACTCTGTCATTTATTTTTAATGTTTTCATATTTTCCTTTTGTTCTGTAGAAATCTTATTGTCATTCATATTTTCCTTTCATTTTTCTTTTTATAACTTTGGTTTTCTAGTTCGCATACAAATACCACAAATGTCTTTATATTTTTTAGCAGCGGTATATCTAAATTCTTCATCACAATATTTACATATTCCTTTAAACATTTTCTCTGTTTGTTTTATTGGCTTAGGTTTAGGAAATAAATTTTTAGTTAATTTTAATTTCATAGGTTTTAATTAATACTTCTAAATCCCAATCTTTAAATTTTTTTACACGATTATGTTCTTCTTTTAATTTCTCATATACTGTTTCTCCTAAATAATCTTTTAGCCATTCTATAAGTAAAATAGGTTTTTCGTGTCCTTTATGATGACAACCAGCACAAAGACAAAGTGAATTTAATTCATTCCATCTAGTGTTGTGAAATTTTCTACTAAATATATGACACCATTGTAATTGACATTGTGACTTATCTTTTCCACACCACTCACATTTACCACTACTTCTAATATATGCTCCAAACACTTTATCTAGTTTTTTAATAAGTTTTTTACTTGCCATAATTAATCTAATTTCTGTTTTATTAAATCTATCAAATTCTCCATCTTAGCGAAATAAAAGTCCTCAGATGATCCAATCATACCTTTTTGCTTCCATTGTTTGCATGTGTGATTCTTTCATAGTTTTATTTCTTATTTGTAAAGGAGTGAGATCCAATTTTGTGTTCAGACCTCACTCCCCTACAAACAAGTAGGGGTTTCTTTATTCCTGTAATCTTAAATATTTCTGATAATATTCACAATCTTCTACTATATATCCTGATTGATAATAACATAAACTTTCTTCTAAACTCATAATTTTTAATTTTCTTTCAAACCAATCTTCAACTGTTGCAGTTGCTTCTTCATGGCTATCAAAACAGTGAGGCAATCCGTAGCCATAATCATTACTAAGTCCTAGTCTTTTACAAGTTAGGGCAAATCCAGCAGAGCCATTGGAACTCTCTAATATCCTCACTCTGCGTACTACTTCATTAATATCTATCTCAGGCTCAGAGATTGCTTCTGATTGCTTAATTTCAGCAACAAAGGGACTAATATACATCCCAACTTGCTTATCTCGCCATTCTATAGCTTCCATGTGAGCGTCATAAATTCTAACTGCTGCGAAGCTGATTAATGCACCAGCTATAAAAAAGATAATTCTTTGTAACCTTTCATTTGTTTTTTTCATACATTATCTGCTAATGCTGTCCTATATTAGCAGGGAAAGTAGCTCAGATAGGCTGATAGGCTTTTTCTCAGCTACTTCCCCTGCCAAGCAGGGGTTCTTTATTCCTGTCAATTTTTAATCGTATAGCTATATTTATCATCTACTTCATTTTTATAAGCATCCAGTTCTTTAAGTGTTTCCTCAAATTCTGTATCTAATACTTCTAATTTCATTTCTAAATCTCTAATTTGTTGGTCCCTAGCTTTAATACCTTCCCATAGTTTGTTGTTATTTTCTATCTGGTCATTTAATAAGTCTATAGCTTTGCCTGCTATTAATATAGTTTTGTCTACTACTAAAATTGCTTTGTCTGTTATATTTGGTTTTGTCATATTATTCTCCTATTAAAATTTTATTAACTCTGACTGCTAATTCTTGGGATTTTCTTTCTGCTAATATCTCAAGTTCGGTGTCATTTTCGTTGTTTTTAATACATTCTTCCCGTTCCTGTTCATATTCCATTATTAAGTCTTTTGTTAAATCTATTAATGTAGTCATTTTACCTCCTGTTTATTTTTATTTAATATTAAGTTCATCTTAAATCGTAGCTCTTGAACATCATCCAAAATTGTCATTAATTCTTTTAATTCTGCCTCACTTAATTTATCTTGTAATTCTTGCCATTGTAGTTTGGTAAAGTACCAAGAGTTTATAGTTTTTGTTATATCTTTTTTTATCCAGTCAGACATATTTTTTCTCTTTCTTGTCCTTTATTTATTAACTAAGTCTATTTAAGCAGGTTGCGCAATACTAGTCAATACATATTAGTTACTTATTCTTTGCCCATTTTAACCATTCAATAAATCTATGAGTGGTAGTTATAAAATCATAAGCAGCCCTGCTATAGCAAGTTCTAACATAAGATACGCTACGCTTATGTTTATTGGCTATCTCTCTCCAGGATAAATTATTTTGTAACCGGTCAATTACTACTTGTTTGTGCATAATTAACTAATAGCTTTATCAACTTCATCTAAGTCAATATTAGCTGCAAGTGGATCATCATTGTTATACAAGGCATCTAAGTTTACATTCATATCTTTGTATGCTTGGACAATTCCAGCATCTAGTTTCATTCTAGGTTTAGGAGTTACAGAATATTCTGTGTTAAGTAATTCCCCTTCTCTCTCTATTACTATGTCATAACCATCTACTCCTACCGGACTTCCCCAATCTTCATCTTTAGAATATCTCCTTAGAGGTTTTTGGATTGTACTTTGATTAATTTGTAAAACCTGTATTTGTTTTGCTTTATAATTCCATACAGCCATAGCCCAAAAATGTTTTTGAGTTTCTGCTGCATCTGCTGGCATAGTTCCATCCATTTTAATTCGTACAGGTTTATCTCCTTTTTGAGGTTTTGCATTTTTCTCTCTAATAACTCCATCTACATTAACCCACCACTCATATCCTAGTATAGGGCTAGTAAGTATTCTAATTCTATTATCGCCAACTTCTAGTTTCATAAAATTACTAGGTGGCTCTGGAACATCATAAGAGTTTGGTAAAAATGTCATATTATTTTCCTTTCTTTATTTGCTTTTAATAACAAAAATTGTATTTGAAATTATTAAGACTATGTATATAAATGAATAAAAATCTTCTCTAAAATATCCAGTAAACATAAACGGAATAGCTAACAGTGTAACAACTAGGGTAATCCACCCTATAACTTTTTTATATATTTTCATATTTTCCTCCTTTTATATTTTTATAATTTTATTCCACTTAAAATAAACAAGATTATAGGTTTCACCTTCTTTAAATTTATCAGGCATTGATCTAACCAACTTACTATCATCTAATTCAAATCTTTGAAACTGATTATCATATTCCACTACTACATTTCCAGTTCTGCTAAAATGCTTCCCTGGAATAGCTACATAAAAATCATTATCATGTGTATAGCCTAGTTGTTTACCTGAAATTAGTTTTTTGATTTTATATTCCATATTTAATATTATACATATCGCACAATGGTAGTCAATAGGTAGTTTTACTCTGTTAATTGCTTATTGATAATATTTTAAAAATAGTTTATAGTTAATTTATATGAAAAACCAAGTGCAAATTTTACAGATTTTTCAAAAACTAGTTTTATAAAGTGGGGGGTTAATCGTTAAACTCCAATGCACTTGGTCGGTTACCCCCCGACCTTATATTTATGACAAATGGTTGGATTAAGTTACATAGACAATTTATAAAATGGGAATGGTTTGAAGAACCTAAAACTATGTGGGT